>Ga0105247_10000421_pt1 | contig 36009 bp, 36 predicted proteins | sample KBSS24metaG_FD_81519 | JGI IMG/M metagenome (GOLD analysis project Ga0105247, IMG submission 81519) | Switchgrass rhizosphere microbial communities from Kellogg Biological Station, Michigan, USA - KBS S2-4 metaG | ecosystem: Host-associated > Plants > Roots > Rhizosphere > Soil | place... | reverse complement strand
GCGAACGTACTGTTTCTGGCAGGCAAGTTTGACGAAGCCGTGGCCCAGGCGCGCAAGTCGCTGGAGACCGATCCGGGTGCCGTAGCAGCACACACGATCCTGCGTTGGGCGTACGAGTTGAAAGGCATGCACAACGAAGCGATGGCGGCGTTTGAACAGGAACGAAGCTTCGCGGGCGACACGCCAACCACGCACGCGAAACGCGCACATGTTCTCGCCGCGACCGGTAAAAAGGATGAAGCGCGGCAGATCCTGAACGAGATCATCGCCAAGCGCCAGCAGAACTGGGTGACCGCGTATGAGATCGCGATCATCTATACGTGGCTCGGCGATCTCGACAACGCGTTTCGCTGGCTCGCGCAGGCTGAACGCGAGCATGCCGTTGGTTTCACGTTCGTGCGCGTCGATCCGCACTTGCAGAAACTTCGCCTCGATCCACGCTTTGCCGACTTGATGAGAGAGACTGAAAAAACAATACCTTAATCCACAGATTTCTTTTCTGCGTAATCTGTGGATCGATACATATGAATCGAGAAAAGTTAGACGCCTGGGTTCGTGAAGTTGTTGCGTGGCATTTCAATCCGGAAACCGGCTGTCCATTCTGGCTGGACTACGCCAAAAATCTCTCGTGGGACCCGCGTAAAGAGATTCAAACCTACGCCGACCTTTCGCGTTTCGGATTTTTTCAGGATGAGTGGTTGCGTGGTGGTCCAGTGCGTCGCTGGGTGCCGAAAGGTTACGCCGATCGACCTGTCTACACGTTTGAAACCGGCGGCAGCACGGGCGTGCCGAAGTCGCGTATTAATATTGACGACTTCCGCATCGACTACGAAGCATTCAGCGACACGCTGCCCGAAGAGTTCTTTCCGCGCGGCGCTGACTGGCTCTCGCTTGGTCCAACCGGTCCGCGTCGTCTGCGTCTGGCAGTCGAGCATTTGGCGCAGCGTCGCGGCGGGATCTGTTTTATGGTCGATCTCGATCCGCGCTGGGTCATCAAGTTGATCAAGATGGGCCAGCCGAAGATGGCTGAGCAGTACAAGCAGCACGTGGTCGAGCAGGGGCTCACGCTATTGAAAGCGCACGACGGTATCCGTTGTTTGTTCACGACGCCGAAGCTGCTCGAAGCGCTGTGTGAAAAAGTGTCGCTGAAGAAGATGGGCATCACCGGCGTGTTTTGTGGTGGCACGGAGATGACGCCGCAGTTTCACCGCTTCGCGGTTGAGGAGTTGCTCGAAGGCGCCTACTTCGCGCCAACGTACGGCAACACACTGATGGGCCTGGCAGTTCATAAGACGCGTGACCCGAAAGATAACTACGCGATCATCTACTATCCGCCAGTGCCGCGCGCGGTGGTGGAAGTTGTCAATCCCGATCAACCCGATCGAGTAGTTGAATATGGCCAAACCGGCCGCGTCCGCTTAACCACGTTGACAAAAGAATTCTTCATGCCGCGGTTTTTGGAACGCGACGAAGCCGAGCGTGAACCACCTTGTGACGAGTATCCGTGGGACGGCGTGCGCAACGTCCGCCCCTTCTCTCGTTTCCAGAGCACCGTCGTCGAAGGCGTTTATTAATTCTGTCAATCCTGAAAATCCTGTAATCCTGTCTATGATTCACCTTCCCATCCTGCGCCACGGCAATCAATACAAGAGCCTCGACATCTCGCGCGTCCCGCATCATCAAACACGCGAGCTCTTCGTCGAAGTAAGCCAGGCCAACGCAGGATTGATCCGCCGCGACCTCTCTCAACAGAACATCGCCACAGAATCTCTTTCACGCTTCTCAACGCGCGACCTCGTCGACATCTGCTCGCGCGCCGCCGATCATTTCACCGAAGCTGAATTACCCCTCGGCGACTCAACCCAATCAGCCGAAGACTACGTCCATCAAGTTTCCGCGACGACCGGTCTCCCGTACGTACTCGCGCGTCGCAACATGCAAAAAATCAAAAGCATGTTGGCAAACATGGAATCCGTTCTCAACGGTCTCACGCGCAATCTCGATTGGGACCTTCTCGATCGCGGCTTCGGCGAACTCGACGGTCACGCTCTAAGTTTCTATCCACGAACACAATCATTGGCCGCCGTTCTGCCAAACAATTCGCCGGGCGTGCATTCGCTCTGGATTCCGGCATTTCCACTGCGTATTCCGCTCGTGCTCAAACCCGGCAGCGCCGAACCGTGGACGCCTTACCGAATAATTCAGTCATTAATCAAAGCCGGCGCTCCCCGAGAAGCCTTCAGCTTCTATCCAACCGATCACGCCGGCGCCGCAGAGATCCTGCGAAGCTGCGGCCGCTCGCTGTTATTCGGCGACTCATCCACCACCGGCACGTGGGCCAACGATCCACGCGTTGAGATTCATGGCCCAGGCTACAGCAAGATCATCATCGGCGAAGACTGCGTTGACGACTGGGAAAAGTATCTCGACGTAATGGTCGCGTCGATCGCCGACAACGGCGGCCGCTCGTGCGTGAACGCTTCCGCCGTCTGGACGCCAGCGCACGCTGAAGAGATCAGCGAGGCACTGGCAAAACGTCTGGCACAGATCATCCCGCGTGCCGCAGACGATGAAAACGCGCAGCTCGCACCATTCGTCGATCCGCAAGTGGCGGTTCGCATCAACGCGATCATCGAGCAGGGGCTGACCGACCCGGGCGCACGCGACGTCACGGCGACATATCGCGATGGTGAACGACTGGTCCAGTGGAACAACTGCTCGTACCTGCTGCCAACAGTCATTCTCTCCGAACACGATCACCCGCTCGCAATGAAGGAGTTTCTCTTTCCCTTTGCCAGCGTGCTGCAAGTGGCTCAGGACGAGATCGCATCACTCCTTGGACCGACACTCGTCGTCACTGCAATCACCAAAGATCCAAAACTGATTCAACGACTCGTCGCCTCATCTTATATCGATCGTCTGAACATCGGCGCGCTGCCGACCAATAAAGTCAGTTGGGACCAGCCGCACGAAGGCAATCTCTTCGATCATCTTTACGCGCGTCGTGCGTTCCAGCAGGCGGTCGCTGTTTGAGGATTTGAGGTGAGGATCCTTTATCTCACAGGCGGAGCAGGCCGGATGTATTGCGGAAGCTGCCTGCGCGACAACGCCATGGCCACCGAGCTGATGAAGCGTGGTCACGACGTGCTGCTCCTGCCGGTTTACACACCGACACTCACCGACGAACCGAATGTCAGCAGCGATCACGTTGTTTTAGGTGGTATTAGCGCGTACCTTGAACAATATGTCCCTTTGTTTCGCAAAACACCGCGCTGGCTCGATCGTTTGTGGGACTCGAAAACTGCTTTGAACCTCGCGACGCGCCGATCGCTCTCGACCAATCCAAAGATGCTGGGCGAGATGACAGTGTCGGTGCTGAAAGGCGAAGGCGGATTTCAGCGCAAGGAGATCGACAAGTTTATCGACTGGGTCAAAGACGAAGCACCGCCCGACGTCGTCAGTCTTCCCTACACATTGCTGCTCGGCCTGGCCCAACCAATCAAACAAGCCCTGAACGCGCCCATCCTGTGCACACTTCAGGGCGAAGATCTCTTTCTCGACAACCTTCAGGAACCATACCGCACGCAATCACTGAATCTGATCCGTGCTCATCTGCCGCACGTCGATCGATTTTTATCCGTGTCAGACTATTACGCCGAGTTTATGCCCGGTTATCTCGGCATTCCGCGCGAGAAGATTAGCGTGGTCCCGATCGGCATTAACCCCGAAGGCTTCGAGCTGCGACACGCTGATCGCGGTGGTCCATTCACGGTCGGCTTCTTCGGACGCATCGCGCCGGAGAAGGGACTGCACGTTCTCGCCGAGGCGTATCAAATCGCGCGACAATCGGGTGAGCTACCCGAAGCGCGCCTGGAAGCAGCAGGCTATATGGCTCCGGATTCGAAACCCTATCTCGAAGCCATCCAAAAGCGCCTGCACGATGCCGGCCTCGGCAATGAGTTTCACTATCGCGGTGTTTTGGAGCGCGCAGACAAGATAGCGTTTCTTCGTGGCCTCGACCTGATGTCGATGCCTGCGACTTACGACGAGCCTAAAGGCGTCTCACTACTCGAGGCAATGGCCTGCGGCGTCCCGCTGGTCCAACCACGGCGCGGCTCATTCACGGAGATTATCGAACGGACAGGCGGCGGTCTTTTGGTCCAACCCGACGATCCGCAGAGTCTAGCTGACGGCATTCTAAAAATTGCGCGGGATCCAAACCTCGCGCACGATTTGAGCGCCAACGGCTTCCACGGCGTGCGTGAGCATTACACCGCCGCTCACATGGCCGATCGAGTCTTGGAATGCTATAACCAGGCAGTATCAAATATATGTTTGTCCCAGGTGACGATCTGATCTTCCAACTTGAAAGCGCTTTCGGGCTGCTGCGCGTTCTGGCCGTCGAAGGCGAAGGCCCGGAAACAGTCTGGCACCTGCTGGCCTACGACGAGTTCTTCCCTGACGTCGAATCAGCAGAGCAGGCTTTGGCCGGAAGCACTGCGCTGCCTGTACGTCAGCCGCACATGGCGCTCACGAATCGCGCCTTCGAGCGCACGCCAACTGCGCGACTCGGCAACCGTCCCGTCACGGACGACGAGCTCGTTGCATACAACGCCTGGCTCAACAGCGATCGCGCAGTCTCCGATCGCTCAGCACTCCTGATGCTCGGAATCCGTTAACTATGCCTTCTTCTTTGCGTCCTTTGCGCCTTTGCGTCTTTGCGTTAATACTTCTTCTCCCTTCTACGATCCTCGCCTCGCGTATCGAACGCTTGATCGACACGTGGCGTCCGACACACTACCTCGTCAACATCACACTCAACGATCAACTCTCCGAAATCACTGCCGCGAGCGCGAGGATCTATTTGACCATCGTCAAACCAACGCGCGACATCTATATCGACTTTGGAGATCTGACTGTCGATCGAGTTACTCTCAACGGAAACTCGTACGGTCTTGAGCGCAGAAATGGCCGGCTCTACTTCGCTCTTCCGCAAGCTGCCAGCCCGGGCGACGTTTACATTATCGAGGTCTTCTATCACGGCAAACCGAAAGATGGCCTGATTCTCACGAACGATAAAGACGGTAAGCCCGCCGCGATCGGCGACAACTGGCCCGACCGCGTTCATCACTGGATTCCGGTGCTGGACCACCCGTCAGCAAAAGCCACGGTCACATTCAACATCACCGCGCCCGCTCGTCAGGAAGTGGTTGCGAATGGCAAGTTGGACCACGTCGAAACGACCGCAAGCGGCCAACGCACATGGACCTACTCGGAAGGTGTGCCGATTCCGCCGTATTGCATGATCATCGGTGTGGGCCAGTTTGCGAAAGTTGACTCTGCGCAGCGTGCGCTCACGCCGCTTTCGTATTACGTGCCGCTTTCAGAGCGCGAGCTGGCGCAGAAAGGCTTCTCGCCGGCGATACCGACGATTGAGTTCTTCACGGAGAAGGTCGCGCCCTATCCGTATGAGAAGCTGGCGTTGATTGTCGGCGCGACACGTTATGGTGGCATGGAAAACTCGGGCGCGATCGTGTTCACGAGCTCTCTTTTCAACCGCAACTCGACGGCCGGCATGAGCAAGACGTACGGGGTTCCTTTTGGTAACGTCACGCTGATCGCGCACGAGATCGCGCATCAGTGGTTTGGCGATTCGGTGACTGAGTCGACGTGGTCCGATCTGTGGTTGAGTGAGGGTTTTGCGACTTACTTTGCGGGTCTGTTTGTGCAGCGTTACGAGAGCGAAGATGCGTTTCAGCGTTACATGCGCGAAGCGGCGACGAGTGTGTTTGCGTACGAGCAGAAGAAGCGCGTGCCGATCTTCGATCGCGACACAGAGAATCTTATGGACCTTCTGAACCCGAACAATTATCAGAAGGGCGCGTGGGTGCTGCACATGCTGCGTTCGAATCTGGGCGACGACGCGTTCTTCCGCGGCCTTCGCGCGTACTACGAGTCGCACAAGAATTCAGTTGCGAGCACAGAAGATTTGCGCGCGGCGCTCGAGAAGTCATCGGGCAAAGACCTGCGCGCGTTCTTCGCACGTTGGGTCTACGACAGCGGCCATCCGCAATATGAGTTGAAGTGGTTTTGGCTTGGAAAGAAGGAGTTGCGCGTGGTTCTAACTCAAAAACAACCCGGTAACGCCTTCACCGACCCCATCCACCTCACCATCTCAACCGCGAAGGGCAAACGAGACATCGTCCTGAAGCCAACCGGCAAACTCTTCATCGAGCGAATCCCCTTGCGCGACTCTCCCCTCAAGCTGGACCTCGACCCAAACAATCAACTTCTGGACGAATCAACCGTGAATCCCGGCTAGAGGAGAAGAAGAAAGAAGAGTGCGAATTTGACACCTTCCTCTTGCTTCCCTATCATCCATCCTCGTCGGGGCGTGGCTCAGCCTGGTAGAGCGCACGGTTCGGGACCGTGAGGTCGGAGGTTCGAATCCTCTCGCCCCGACCAGTAACCCACAATCTATCAACAACATACAGTCGTGAGCGTTAACGGTCTTTTTTCGTTGGACTGAACCCCTAGATTGAGACACTCGAAATTGGCACACTTAGCACAGAAAGGAGTTGCAAGTGGCCAAGAGACGAGTGGGACGCTATTCGAATGAGTTCCGGCGTGCATGCGTCGAACGGATGAAACAGGGCGACGATATTTCGGCGCTGTCTAGGGAGTTGGATATTGATCGGCGGCTTTTATACCGCTGGCGCGATCAACTTGACCCACCGGATAAGAGCGAATGGCCCCCTCCAAAAAACTCACGTGAATTCACCCTGCGTAAAGAGGTCAGCCAACTCAAACGAGTGCTGGCCGAGAAAACTCTGGAACTAGATTTTTTCAAAGGTGCCTTGCAAAAAGTCGAGGCGCGACGGCAGCAGAGCGGCGGCTCTGGGGCTAACATCAATTGTCTGAGATAAAGATTGGACGGACAACTTTGGTGACCAGGTTAATAAATTTTACTTGTCAAATATTTAACTCTATATTCATGGTTGACCAGGTTGGACCGGACCAATGCGGTATGGACGCATCATCTCGTTATCCTCATGCTCAACAATGTGGCAGTGCCAAACGAATTGACCAGGCGTGTTGAACTGTGCGCGAAGGCGCATGACCTCTCCGGGATAAGCGATGACCGTGTCTTTGCGGCCGGACTCCCAGGCTTCAGGCGGACGAACATCTCCGGTGAGTCCAAGCGGCACGATGGGTTCGTCGTCGTCGAGGACCAGGCGTTCGCGGTTTACTACCTCAAACGCGACTTCATGGACGTGCATCGGATGCGCATCGGCGGTCAAGTTGTAAAATTCCCAGACCTCTGTGTCGCCCAGGTTTGGATTCTCGCTGACTGGATCGGCCCACCTCTTATGCACTGCCGTTCCGATGTCGTCGACGTTGCCCAGCATAGCCTCTGAGGGCCCGTCAAAAACCATCGACATTTCTTCCAGAAGCGCCAGCCGTCTCGTGTTGTTTGGTGCAGGCAAGGGTGGGATCGCCGGTAATCGCAGAAACATTGGTGGCGTCGTGGGATCCGGCGTCAGTGCGGGGACGACCTGGAACTGCATGACCTGTCCCGTACTTTCCGGATCGGCGACGTCAAAGTCATCGGGTGGCTCGCCACCGCCGAAAGGTTCATCTGGTCCAATGTTGGCGAGGACGTAATTACCAACAGGAACTCTGGAAAAGTCGACGATAACATCAGCCCGCTCGGCGACTGCCATCAGCAGACGGTTATGGTGATCAGAAGTGAGGTTTACCGCCGCCGCCAGGAAGCCACCCTCGTTTCCGATCTGCCACACTTCCACCCCGGGAATGTTGCTGAAGTCCAAAATCAGAAATCGCGATTGGCAACCGTTCAAAAAGCGTAAGCGGTAGCGACGCTGCTCCACTCTTTGGAAAGGCCAGGTGTTGCCGTTCACCATAATCACGTTGCCAAAGAACTCGGGATTCCAGATGGGAGAAAGATCTGTATCGGGAATGAATGGTCCAGCGAACCCGTCGAACAATTCACGAGTGTTTGGATAGAAGAGCGATCCATCGGCATTAAAGGATCGATCCTGAATAGCAATCGGAATCTCGTAGTAGGTTTTGTTTGGGGGAAACTTCTCGTTCTCATGGGGAGCAGGTCCCGGCAATACGGCCTGCGTGCCGAATCGACTGTCCAGGACGGCGTCGTCGCCGTCGGGACCACCACGGATGATGTAGAACCCGGCTGGTCCGGCGTACACATTCAGGCGAGTCATGCCGATAGCGTGGTCGTGGTACCAAATAGTCGAGGCACGGTTTTCATTCGGATACTGGAAAACAGCGAATCCCGGACCCCAGGTCGCTCCAAAACTTGTAGCAGCCTTGCCCTTAAAGAAGTTGTACCAGGTGCCTTCAGAGGCGAAACCGCTCGGAATGTTATTGGCAGCCGGAAGATACCAGGCTTCCGCGTAGCCGTCTGATTCATCACCGACACCAATTGCGCCGTGAACGTGGGTTACGATCGGCACTGGACCAAGGTACGGACCAGGTGTGCTGGTGAAGGTTGGCCGAGTGTCCCGTCGCGATGTGCCACCAGGCGGGTTGGCCCAGTGCAGTGTTTGATCGACTGGCAGCAAGTGCGGCAAGAACTCATTGTTTGCATCCTTGAGATCATTGATCCACTTCACGCGCACCGGTGTATTCCACCTGGCCTCGATAGTCAGCGACGGAGCGTTGTGTAGTAGTAGACCCCGCTTGCTCTCAGACGAAACAGCACCATAGCCCCAGACTGTTGTAGCCGGCAAACCAGCAGGAAGAATCTGCTGCTCAAACTGCTTCATGGAGATCTCGTAGTAGTCAACATTCTTACCACCGCGAACGACGATCCTTCCCGCCTTTGGCATCACCGGCGGGATAAGCAATGGTGTTTGAAACTTAGGGATCAGATTAGGATCCAGGGTCCCACCGGATATTTGTGCCAGTGTCTTGAGAATCCCGAATTTATTGAGGGCATACCAGGTGAGTGCTGTGCCTCCAGTGTATTTCAAAAACGTACGTCGGGTAATCATGATTCTCAAGCTCGCAATTCTTCCATTTTCACGAAATGGATTCTTTCGCTTTTCGTTCGTCGTTATCCTTCGTCAAAGCACGTGTAACAAACTCGCTTTAGAGCCTGGTAACTCAAGAATTTGATTTCAGGAGAAATGTATTCAGGCCTCACAGGCTCCTGCTCCAGTAGGGCCGTGCTGAGATACTTCTTGTTGTCATCCGGAAATACAGTAGTGACCACAGCAGAAACGCCGAGCTCTTCTTGCACTATTAGCGCGCCAATAAGATTTGCTCCCGAAGAGATGCCAACTCCCAGGCCAAGATCTGCAGCAAGCTTCTGGGCCATAAGGATCGCGTCACCGTCCGACACACTGACGACGGAATCAAGCTCTTCGAGTTTGAGTATTGAAGGAATGAATTCGTCGGAAACGCCCTGGATGCGATGCTGGCCAACTTTGAACCCGCTCGAAAGTGTCGGTGATTCGGCGGGTTCGAGCGGATGGAGTTTAATGGCCGGGTTGTGCCGCCGCAGAAATCTGCCGGCCCCCATGATCGTTCCACCTGTGCCAACACCGGCGATGAACGCATCGGGCTTAATGGAGTGTGAGTTTAGTTGCCACCAGATTTCGGCTCCCGTGGTGAGTCCATGCGCTTCAATATTAGCCAGATTGTCGAATTGTGAGGGCAGGAAAACAGCGCGCTCAGCTCGCGCAAACTCCTCCGTCAACCGAATGCTTCCCAGAAAGCCACCCTCCTCACGAGTAACCGAAACGATTCTCGCGCCGAAGCTGCGAATCAAAGCGACGCGTTCCTTACTCATCCAATCGGGTATGAATACTACGACTGGATGGCCCAGAGCCCGGCCGATGGCTGCAAATGAAATTCCGGTGTTGCCGCTGGTAGCCTCGACGATCGTATCTCCAGGATGTATCCGTCCCTCTTCATAAGCCTTCTTCAGAATATGAAAAGCCATTCGATCCTTGATGCTGCCGGTCATATTCAAGTGCTCGGCCTTGGCGTATATGACCCGTTCCCGTCCTCTGAACGAAAATCGGATGGCAAGGAGCGGCGTGTTACCTATCATATGCCTCAATTGCCTGATGCGACTGGAAGGCTGCGAGGGGGTTCGTTGCGGCAAAGAAGTTATGTTTTCGATCGGTATAGACATGTAATTTCAATTGCCTTTACAACGTGCAACCTGATCCTGGCGCTCGATGAGTTTCTGACAGGCAAGGCATAGATAAGCTGCCGGATCTGCCGTCAGGCGGCCGACGGAGATTTGCTCACCGCAATCGACGCATTTCCCGTAAGTCCCATCCAACAACCGATCCTGCGCGTCAGTAATCTCGCGCAGCCGCGCTTCCAGTTGCGCCCGATGGCACCACTCAATGTCCCCGGTGTTTGCAGTCGACTCTTCGCCTTCTCCCAAACCGAGGATCTCGCTCTGGCACAATGGGCCTTCTCTCAGTAGGTCAAGAGAAACTTCTTCTTTTAGACTTTGCAGCCAATTCCAAATCTCGCAGCCGCTGCCGATGAAAGGTGAATGGGCGAGTGGTTCTTCACTTCTCTGTAAAGCGGTATTTTCCATACTATTAACCTCAAAAGTTATGAATTCCCAAATCTGTGCCCTGGCGCATCCGCAAGACTCATTCCTAACTGGAGTCAGCCAAAGACTCCGCGACTCGTGCAATTTGCAGTGATGTCCTGCGAGCTTTCACGCGTGACCTGGTGAACTTTCCGCAGTTATCTGACGGGTCTGTGCGTTTTTAGGGAATTCAACTTCTGATACTGCAGGTGTAGTAAGCTTTCGATCGATTGTTCAACTCTGCAAGGAGGATTGAGATAGAGTGGTGCCAGCTTGCTCACAATAAAAAGAGGCAGCGTCCCGGAGATCTCCCAAAGCATCGCAGGGAAATGTGGCCAATTTGTGGACAGAATCCGCAGCATACCGTAGTGAGGCGCCGGCAACGAATGGGAAAGAACTGCAAAACCCTTGATTTTCTTGGTGGCTGCAACTTTAGAAAAGACAAAAACTTAGGTTTTTGTCGAGCCTATCATTCGGGACCGTGAGGGTCGGAGGTTCGAATCCTCTCGCCCCGACCAATTAAATCAACCATTTACGGCTACCTGCAGAGGTGGCCGTTCTTGTTTTGTGGCAGGATTGTGACAGACCTTTTGTAGGAAACGACGGCTCGGCAGACAAGGTGGACTTATCTGCGAGATTTCTCAGATCTCCACTTCACCTTCGAGGTAGAAAACGCAGGTGCCTTCGAGCTCGACGCGATCTGCATTCAACCTGCAAACGATCTCACCACCCCGCTTTGAAGCCTGATACGCGCGAAACTCTGTTCGACCTAATCGTTTAGCCCAATAAGGCACCAGCATACAATGCGCCGCACCAGTCACGGGGTCCTCTGGAATGCCCTTCGCGGGCGCAAAGTACCGGCTGACAAAATCGTAAACTCCACCGCCGGGCGCCGTTACGATCACCCCCGGCCGATCTATTCGCGCAACCGCCGCCATATCAGGAACAAGCTCACGCAAAATCTGCTCACTCTCCACCAACGCCATGTAGTTGAAGTCATTCGCGACAACTTCGAGGGGAACAACGCCAAGAGCATCAGCCAAACCGGATTCGTTCGAGATCGGTTCTGATGGTCGAGCCGGGAAGTTCATAACGTAACCCGTATTCGTCCGAATCACTGTAAGTGGGCCGCTGAGAGTGTGAAACACAACAGTGTTCCGTTTCTCATCTAAACGCTCCATTACGACTGCTGCGCTAGCCAGTGTAGCGTGTCCACACAGCGGCACTTCAGTGGTTGGCGTGAACCAACGTAACCGATAATCAGCACCTTCACGCACCAAAAAAGCTGTCTCGGCAAGATTGTTTTCGGCAGCGATGGCCTGCAACGTTACGTCAGCCAGAAACTCATCGAGCGGCATCACCGCAGCGGGATTTCCCTCAAATCGTCGTGCGGCAAAAGCGTCAACTTGAAATATTCGCGTACGCATGGAACTTTCGCGTGATAACTGGTGCGTTGGAATCACAGTTGAAGAAAGTGTATGCGGTCTTCGAAGAATGGACGAGTGGTGGAAGAAGCACCAGGTTTCCAAAGCTGTTTCCGTACGAGTGCGGTTTTATCCAGAATTGTTTTTCGCTTAGATCTTCCGCAAGCCTGTGCACGCGAAGACCGAAGTCTGTGTACTGATTGACGAATCCAGAAGCAATAGTAGTTGATAAGCTGCTCATACCTTTTAAGCCCTTCAGACAGGCTTAACCTTCCGGAATCACCTGTCTAATTTTGGTTACGATTTGTTGTGCGATCGGTGGATCATAGTTGGACATAACTATAATCGTGTAGCCAGTATCGAGATGAATGTCCAATTCACTGTTGATACCGAGAAACCCTCCGGAATGTCCGATGACTCTTCGGCCATTGATTTCCGAGCAAAAGAATCCATACCCATATTTGATCCCAGGCGCGTACACCACCTTGCCAGTGGTAAGGATTTCTCGAGAAGGGCGACTCAAGAGTCTGTCAGCCACCAGCGCATTCGTGAATTTGAGTAAATCAGGCGCGGTCGAAAAACCGCCACCGGCGGGACCACCCTTAACAACATGAGAAAATAAGTTGTTTGCTCGGGGTCCTGGGACGTAGCTGCCATTTTCATCCTCACTCGTATAACCAATGGCGAGGTTGGGCGTATCATGGTCTAACTCGAAGGCGTCGGTGTCGTTCATTCCCGCTGGTTTATAAACGTGCTCACGCACGTAAGTGAAATAATCCTGCCCACTGACCTTTTCGACGATAGCCCCCAACAACATGAATCCGGCGTTGCTATAGCTCATCCGTTCCCCTGGCTGAAACAAGAGCGGCTGGTCCACAAATAGAGGCAGATAGTCCTTGACTGATTTGAATCTGTCTTTCGATGTTTCAAAAAACCTTGGTGTGAAATAGTCACTAAGACCTGAGGTATGCGTGAGCAAGTGATGAATGGTGACCTTAGCGGCCACTTCCTTGTTTGGGTAGTCGGGAAGGACCTTGCCCACCGTATCACTAAACGTGAGCTTGCCCTGTTCGACAAGCTGTGCAATCGCTACGGCCGTAAACATTTTGTTCATTGAACCGAGATTGAATTTGGTATCTATGCGATTGGGAACATTGTATGCCTTGCTCGCCAGGCCATAGGCATTCTGGAAGATTGGCTTCCCGTTCCTGGCAACCACGACACTCCCCGAGAAAACATCAGCGGCCGTCAATCGCTTCAGGTAGCTGTCGAGCCATTGTCCAAACTTAGCTTCGCTCAGTTTAGGCGCGCCAGGATTAACCGCGGGTTGGATTGATGTAAGACTGATCGCCGCAATGATGTGAGGCTCTTCCGCAGCCACTTTGATTGTGAGTCTTGAACGCAATTCAGTTAACTGGGTTTCTAACAAAGCTACAATTTCGGTCTCTGAGGATTTCTCAATGGCGATAATCGTCATTTTACCGTTTACACGCACCGCGTTGAAGACGTTGTTCGCTCGGACCTCCGCCGGCGACTGGTCCAGGACTGCCTTCGCGTAATTGTCCGCCATGAACTTGCGTGTTTGGTCGTAGTCTCCGCTATTGTAGGCGCGCTGCCACTCGCCTAAGCGTCGCCCCGCCGCGGTATTTGGGATGAGTGGAGGTTTTACTTGCGCAGACGCTTTGCTGAGCGTCACCGCCGACAGCAGAAAGCCAAGAGTGATTAAACAGATAAGATGAAGTGATTTTTGTTTCATAGTGTTGTCAATGAAGTCGTTAGTATGGAAATGATCACTTGAAGACAATGATGCGTCAAGTTCTTACTTTCGCGAGCAACTGAAACGGATAGCGGATGAGACTGGTGGCACATTGTTCAAAGCTGATCGTGCTGAAGATCTAGACGGTGTCTATCAGCGCGTTGCTTCAGAACTCCAGACACTCTACAGCGTTTCCTAGAACCTCGCGGATAAAAACTACGACGGCCAGTGGCGGAATGTTGGCGTGAAAGTGAAACAGGGTGCCGCCACGGCAAGAACGAAGCGTGGCTTTTATGCTAGATGATCGCCTGAGATAGTAGCCTCGAAACAAGCGGAAGATGGTGTCCCTGATCAAAGACTCATGCTAATGCTTGTGGTTGCTCTCTGTTGGTAACCCTGCTTCGACCCAGTCAGACTTCCCCTCAGCATAGTCGCGGACGTTCGTATATCCCATCGCTGCCAATTCACGGGCAGCCTTCTCCGACGCGTGTCAAGTCGGACTGGCGCAATAAACGACGATGTCGGCATTCTTATCAGGCAAGAGTTGGGGCGCGAGCGTGTCTATTTGATCCGGCGGCAGATTGATCGCGCCAGGCAAATGCGCATGATGGTAAGAGGTGGCCGGCAGGGTTTCTACCAGAAGAAAATGATCCTTGAGATCGATCTTCCGCTTTAACTCGTCTCGAGAAATTGTTGTCGGCATCGTAGTTTTCCCCAAAGGCAGAGTATCGCTGCATTGATTTGAGCATGTCGTCACCAAACAGTGAACTTAATGCCCTTCACCACAGCCTTCGTTGGATACATTAAAAACGAAAAATCGCATCCAGGGCAAACAGGGTCTGTTACGTAGATCCAACAACGTCATAAAACAGTTTCTCGCGGTGTTCTTAGTAGTGAGAGTTCAAGTAGCCTACGAAGCATTGGAGAAAATTCCATGAGAAGGCATTCACTAATTGCTTTGCTAGTTGTGTCAGGGATCGTCACGCTCAATAATCTCAGTAACGTGCACGCTATCAACGGCATCCCAAACCGTCAGGAACAACAAACAATCAAACCTTCTTTACTAAAACTCGGCACTGAACGGCCCGCACTTTCATTTCAATTGCTTTCCGGAGAGAAGGCCCCCACGTGGCAAGCCTTGGAGGGCCGAGTTGTAATCGTGGATTTCTGGGCCACCTGGTGCCCTCCCTGCATTGAGTCAATACCACGCTTGAACGACCTGCACGCAAGGTTCGAACACGAAAAAGTCTCCTTCTTCTCCGTGACTTATGAACCACCTCCATACGTGCGCGAATTCTTGAAGGAACATCCGATTGCGTCAGGAGTCGCGATCGACGACTCGCTCGACACCTTTAAGACCTTTCAGGCCTGGGGCATTCCTGTCATCTTCATATTCGATTCCAAAGGAAAGCTCGTCGCGACAACCCATCCCAATAACCTCACGCCGGAGGTGATCTCGGCAGCTCTACGGGGTGAGGTGCCGCAGGTGAAACAGGCAGTGCCGTGGAGTGATCCCACCGGCGCGGAGAACTACTTTCGCAAGCTTCAGCTTGAACTCAAGGAAAAATACAAGCAATAGGTCTGAGTGGATGATGACCGGGTTTGCGTCAGCATTGCAGCGTGAGTAATAGAAGAATGAGGCCACCGAATCTACATGTCCGGGCTACGTGAAGTTGCGGCCTGCCGAAGAAGCTCGTCCGGGATGTTAGAGCCGGTGACCAACAACACAACGTTTCGACCTGCGTACGCCGTTGAGTTTTTAAGATACGCTGCGGTCGTTGCCGCGCCTGCGGGTTCCGCAACGATATGCTCCTGGTATAGAAGCGTGCCGATAGCATGGACCATCTCGTCTTCCGATACCAGACACACGTCGTCAACCAACTCGCGGATCGCCCGAACGTTCGGTTCGAGCGGGGCATATGTCGCTAAACCATCCGCAATCGTGTCGCACGTCTCCATCGCGACTACACGACCTTCCTGCCACGAACGCACATACGATGGTGCCTGTGCAGCCTGTACACCGACGATTCTCACAGCCGGATGACGGCGCTTAGCTTCTGACGCTACGCCCCGGATTAGAGCCGTATCCCCCATCGGTACGATGATCACGTCCGGCGCCGGCAGTTCGTCAAGGATTTCGGCGGCAATTGTGGCGGTACCAACAGGAACGAGAGTATCAACCGCATCGTCGAGAAAGTAGTAATCGTGTTCTCGTGCGAATGCCGTTGCCGCGTTTCCGAGAGACTCAGGTTTCCACTCAATCTCCTTAACGGTCGCACCAAGTTCAACGATGCGCGAGCGTTTGATCGGGTTGGGAGATAAGGGAAGGAATATCGTTGCGGGAATGTTTGCAAGCCGTGCGGCGTAAGCGACAGCCGAACCATGATTTCCGGTGCTTGCCGCGACAACGCCTCTTATCGGCCGCTCGCGATTCCGGGATCGGCGCTCGACATTCTTCATCAGGGCGTAAATCGCACCGCGCGGCTTGAACGAGCCAGTCGGCAAATCGATCTCGAGTTTTAAACTGATCCGCGTATCCGAATCCCGCCCTAAGCGCTGTGCTTGCACCAACCGGGTGGGCCTTAGAAACCGCCGCAACAATTCGCGCGCCTCATTGACTTGTTCGTTCCGGGCAGTCACTAACGAATTGATCTCTCTATTTTGATTTTTACAATAGACGACGATGTTACTACAGTAGCGTAGTTCCCGCTCAGGCCACCTGGTTGCGTCTGCGCAATTCGTTAAGTTCCTTCCGGAACCTTCACAGCTATTCCAAATAATGTTGGTCGAGAGTGGTCTTCAACAGAGCGGGTATCTCTTTCCAGGGTGCCGAGACAAGTTCCATCAGTGTTAGATCAGCGGCATGCATACGAGAAAACATCCATTCTCCACGAAGCTCTTCGTATCGCCAGCGATAACATGGGCCACCTGCACGTTGGCTGTAGAAGATGGGACCTCCGCCCAGCGGATTAGTCCTCTTAGAGAGATAGACTCTGAGCCCTTTCATTCACGTACTCGCGTTTCGGAAATCAAATCAGTGATTGCTCTAACTCGGTTCGCGTTCCGACAGTATCCATGTGATTCGTTTGCGAGGGGTTCTGATTATGGGTCGCGAAAGGTACAAGCCCTCGTCTCAACTCCTCGAGAGCTATGCTCGTATTTCTTCGCTTTAGTGGGTCGGCTGGGATTCGCGGATGCGCACCGTTAAAGAGCTGCTTGCTTCTGCGACCAGCGAGAAGGACTAACTGAAATCGCGAGACGATTCCCGGCCAGCTTTTATCGCTCTGATTACTCCTGAAACCTCCGCCAATTGCTGCTGCCACTGTTGTCATATTCGGATATGCCTCTCTGTTGAGTCGACGAGTAACGGAGCCAGGTCAGTAAAACCCAGTCGCAGACCATGTTTCAGGTGACGGGAGGGATCGCTGATCATCAGGAAGGATCCAGTATGGCCGTCAGTCCTCCTCAGCTCTTCGAGTGCGCGCACATCGAACGTTACTGGTCTAAAGCATTCCATTCCGGCGTCGCGCGAATGGGCTGTCATCGCGTCACCCCTGCTCTTGAAGATGGGCATCTGAAGATTGCCCTTGTCCGCAATAGCATACCAATCGCCATTTGCCCGTCTCATTGCATAAAAAGTCTTCATGCTTGCTCCTGTAGCAATTATTGGTCGTGGGGAATTAATTGGCACGCCGGTACCGGAAACTAGCGTCACGCCAGCTTGCCTGCAAAAGTCGGGTCAACGGTAGAAGTAACGAAGTCAAAAGTTTTTACGGTGGGGACTTCCTCAATTACGTTCGCCAGGGCTGTCAGCACTTGAGGGTAAGCACTTTGGTTGTAGGCCTCTGCATCTTCCGGCGTATCCCAGAAGCTGTTGTCTATTGCTTCCGACCGCTCGGGCGCGACAAAGAGGGTCTCATTGCGGAAGCCTTTCTGCCGCTGCAGGATCGGGATAATCTCGCTTCTGACAATCCTGGTAAGCTCCGCCGCTGCATCAGGCTTAAGCTTCAAGGTAACTTGTCGTCCAAACATTTTCGGTGCCCCTCATTTGGTGGCTGTTGACTTCAGGAGATCTGGTCGATCCAGAGGAGCTGAGAAGGAGTAAGCCAATACTCGATTCACAAGAACCTTACGCTGGTAGACACTATATGTCAAATGCAGGATATAGTAGTACAGCGTCAAACGACCCGGCGCGTTAGTTCAAAGTCTCTTTCTCGGGCGTCGCTTTTTCTGATTCATAAACGTGAGCACATCTCCAGGCTGGCAGTCCAGTGTTTCGCATAGCTTTTCCAGCGTGATGAAGTTGATTCCCAATGCCTTACCTTTTTTCAAGCGCCACAACGTCGTATGGCTGATACCTGTCTCCTTCGCCAGCCAATAAAACGTTCGTCCGCGCGCTTTCAGTAGTTGATCGATGCGAACCTCAATCATCGAGCCTCCTTTCGGGGAAACTATTTATCAGATCTGACGCATATTGTCTATCCAGAATATATTGTTGGTTTGACATATATGCCAGTGCGGCGTAGGCTCTGCCTAACTGGAAACAAAGATATCAGTTAGTTTTGATAAGGAGAGGCTCGATGCAGCAATTAAAAGAAAGAGGCATTTATACCTTACTGTCGGAAGGCAAAGACTTTGTCGCACATGCAGTGTTCAGCGACGTGTATGTGCTCTACACACCCGCAGACTGGGAGTTCTTCGGGCCCTATACCTACGAATCTGACTGGGCCGGCAATATTCGCCGCGAGGGACAATCCACTCGCTGGCATATAAACGACCTCGCCTTTACAAACCGCATTGCACGCTCGCGTTCTCGCAATGGTGCAGCCATGAAGCCGGTCCACTCTATACAGTGACCGTCATTTACCCCGTCCCGCCTGACACTTCGCCAGGTTGGTTGTCTTCCTGAAACTCAGAAATCAGTACTTCGGTCGTCAGCATCAATCCGGCGATCGACGCGGCGTTTTGTAAGGCGCTGCGCGTGACTTTCGCTGGGTCAATGACACCAGCAGCTACGAGATCTTCAAATTCTTCCGTCACGACGTTATAGCCTATGTTTGGGTTCTTTTCGGAGCGAACTCTCTCGACGATGATCGAGCCTTCTTTGCCCGCATTGCCGACGATCTGTCGCAGAGGCTCTTCCAGCGCGCGCTTCACTATGTTGATGCCAATTTGCTCGTCCGGGTCGCCCGCAGGTTCGTCTTCAGTAAACGGTTTGAATTTGTCCAACGCCTTAGCAGCCCGGATCAGGACCACGCCTCCACCCGGCACGATACCTTCTTCGACTGCTGCCCGAGTTGCATGCATTGCGTCTTCAACACGCGCCTTCTTCTCTTTGAGTTCCGTTTCAGTGGCCGCGCCGACGCGAATGATCGCGACGCCGCCGACAAGTTTTGCCAGCCGCTCCTGCAGCTTCTCGCGGTCATAGTCGGAGTCAGAGTCTTCGATTTGAGCTTTGAGTGTGTTTACGCGAGCTTGCAAGTCCTGGGTGTTTCCGCCGCCATCAATGATCGTCGTGGTGTCCTTGCCAATCGTCACTTTCCTCGCGTTGCCCAGCTCCTCAAGCATTACATTTTCCAGCTTGATACCGAGTTCGTCAGTAATAACCTTTGCGCCCGTAAGGACCGCAATGTCTTCGAGGATGGCCTTGCGACGATCACCAAAGCCCGGGGCTTTGACTGCTGCAACGCCGAGCGTACCGCGCAGCTTATTTACGACAAGCGTTGCTAATGCTTCGCCTTCTATGTCTTCCGCGATAATCAGGATCGAACTACTCAACTTAGCAACTTCTTCCAGAATCGGAAGCATATCTCTCATCGAGGAAATCTTTTTGTCGCTCAGCAGGACGACTGGATTTTCAAGTACGGCTTCCATCGTTTCCGCATCGGTGACGAAGTAAGGCGAGAGGTAGCCGCGATCAAACTGCATCCCTTCCACCACCTCCAGACTGGTCTCAATCGTCCTGGAGTCTTCTACAGTGATAACGCCATCTTTGCCGACTTTCTGCATCGCCTCGGCGATCAACTTGCCGATGGTCTCGTCACCATTGGCGGAGATCGCGCCAACCTGAGCGATCATGTCTTCTGTCACCGGCTTTGCTGTTTTCCTGATCTCCCGAATCGCACGCTCGACGGCTTTATCAATGCCACGCTTCAGCGCCATCGGATTCGCACCCGCGGATATCGTCTTCACGCCCTCACGGAAAATAGCCTGGGCCAGCACGGTCGCGGTGGTCGTCCCGTCGCCGGCAACGTCACTGGTTTTCGAGGCGACTTCCCGCACCATTTGGGCGCCCATATTCTCCATCGCATCTTTTAGTTCGATCTCTTTCGCCACTGTCACACCGTCTTTGGTAATCGTCGGGCTGCCATAGTTCCTGCCCAGCACGACGTTGCGTCCCTTTGGACCAAGTGTGATCTTTACTGTGTTGGCGAGTTTATTCACACCGCGCAAAATTGCTGCGCGGGATTTTTCGCCAAGCGTTATTTGCTTTGCCATTTATCTACTCTTGCCCTTACGCCGGATTTCGGTGCTGCCTCACGAGATTAAGCGCCAGAACGACGACCGCCGCCACCAGCAGTAAGTGAATCAGGCCAGTGGTTACATAGCCACCATAGAATCCAATCAACCAAAGCAGTAACAACACTACGAGAATTGCCCACAACATAAATCTACTCTCCTTATTTTAGACTTGTGCCCATTCCAAAATGGACTAATCACACACGCCTGTCCGTGCGTTAGACCACATACGATCCTTCTTCGGTGTGGGTTAGGCTTTGCCTGGAAAGTCTGACTTCTGTGCAACCTCTGCGTTCTCTGTGCCTCTGTGGTTGAAGATTGCTGAGGAAAACAACCACAGAGGCACAGAGAACGCAGAGGTTGCACAGAGAAGCGGTTAATGGCTCTGCTGTGCTCTGCCTGCAAGGTTTGCGACTACGAGTACAAATTCGGCCGGCTCCACCGGCTTCGCGAGATGTACTTGATAGCCGCCTGCCAAGGCACGCACTCGATCTTCGGCTTTAGCATATGCCGTCAGCGCGAGGGCTGGAATCCTGGCCGTGTGGTCGGCGGATTCCGTCTCCCTGACTTGCTTGATCAATTCGTACCCATCCTGTTCGGGCATCCCGAGGTCGCTGACCAGTACATCCGGTTTTCGTTGCTCAATTTCCTTGATAGCTTCCGCAGCAGAGGCTGCTGTAATCACCTCAGCCTGACACTCGGACAGTACCGCCTTCAACATCTGACGAGTATCAGAGTCGTCATCGACGATGAGCACGCGCACACCGTCAAGTCGAGGCGAACATTCGATGCTTAACCCATCCGTGACTCTTGCTCTTACAGGTGTCAAGTCGCTCGCAGCGGTCTTGCTGCCGGGCACACGATTGATGCTGAGAATCGGCAGTCGCAGTTTAAAGGTCGCGCCAAGCCCTGGCCCATCGCTATGCGCTTTAACTGTGCCACCGTGCAACTCAACCAGTTGGCGAACAATAGCCAGTCCGAGGCCAAGGCCGCTATGCGATCTGGTTGTTTTGCCGTCGCCCTGACTAAACCGATCAAAAACATAGGGCAAAAACTCACTGCTTATCCCTTCACCTGAATCGCCAACAGAAACCTCAACCTCAGAATTTACACGCTGTAGCGCAACTTCAATGCGACCGTCCTTTGGTGTGAACTTAACGGCGTTAGAAAGCAAATTCCACACTACCTGCTGAAGACGGTTTACATCGCCCAGCACTGGCCCGGCCTCGGTATCAAAGCTCGTCTCGATTGTGATGTGTTTCGCGTCCGCGGCCGGGCGAATAGTGTTTACGGCGTCGCTGACGACATGAGCGATTTCAATGGGGCGTCGATCGAGAGTTAGTTTGCCCGTAATGATACGGGAGACGTCGAGGAGATCATCAATCAGTTTGGTTTGGAGAGTTGCATTTCGCTCAATCGACTCCAAAGCGCGCGCGCTATTCTCGGCATCCAGCTTTCCCGTGCGCAGCATGCGCGACCAACCCACCACTGCTGTCAGTGGCGTACGAAGTTCATGTGAAGCCGTGGCGAGAAATTCATCTTTAAGCCGATTTGCTTGTTCAGCTTCCTTTTGAGCTGCTTGAGCGGTGGCGAGCAGCCGCTCGCGCTCTAGTTCCATCCGCTTGCGTTCAGAAATGTCTCGAAATACCAGCACGACGCCCACGACCTCGCCTTGTTCGTTCCGAATCGGTGCGGCGGTGTCGTCAATGGGCCGTTCTACGCCGTCTTTTGCAATGAGGAGAGTGTGGTTCGCGAGTCCCACGATAGCGCCCGCACCCAATGTTCGCAGTGCAGGATTCTCGACGGGTTGGCGGCTCTGTTCGTTAAGGATTTGGAAGATATCCGTTAGAGGGCGTCCCATCACCTCGTCCTGGGTCCAGCCAGTGAGGGATTCGGCAACTCGATTCATGAAGGTCACACGAGCTTCGACATCAGTAGTGATAACTGCGTCGCCTATACTCGAGAGTGTGACTCGTAACCAGTCGGACTGTTTGCGCAAAGCTTCTTCGGCTTTTCGGCGGGCAAGGTGAATACTAAGGGCATTCTGCTGGACAACCGAACGAATTAGCTGCTCCTCATCATCTTTTGTCGACATCAAGGATCTCCGAGCAATTCAGAGGCCATGGCAGTTCCGGCCACGCGCGCCCGAATTTTTGCGAATGCTGTATCGCGCGTCCTGGTAGTGTCGTCGCTGAATGGAGAGAAGCCGCAATCGTCCGTTGTGCCTAGTTGCGCTAACGGAATGTATTCGGCTGCCTCAAGCACACGCTCGCAAACTTCTTCGGGCGTCTCAATCCTTGGATCGATCGGTGCAACGACTCCGACGAATATGCGATGGTGCGGCTTCATGTGATCACGAATGGTCTTCAAGACCGCGAGACGATTCTTTTCGCCGGCCAGTGCGATGTAAAAATTCCCGGCCAGTAATTGGAACAGGTGAGGTAAGAGCTCTGCATAGTCAACGTCTGCGCTATGTGTTGAATCGCGATCGCTACCGGGACAAGTGTGCACGCCAATTCGCATTCGCTCCTCGCTGTTGAACCGTGAGAGGGCCAAGTTGTTAAGATCGATAAAGCTTTGAAGCAAGTTTCCGGAAGGATCGATCTTGATAGCCAGTCGTCCCTCGGTAAAGTCGATTTGCACTTTGTGCGCGCCCTTAAGCAGACAGGCGCGAACTTCGGCTTCGTGCTCACGCAGTAAGTCTTCGATGAACTGCTCTCGTGTATAACCGGGGATCTCTTCCGGCGGGTACATGAGACTAAGAGCGGACGGGGAAATGACTGCTTGCTTAACCGGCACGTGGGCGTAGCTCAGCGCGAGATCGAGGTAACTATCGGCTCTTCGCTTGTAGCGGAAAGGCCCACCGGTTAGCCGCGGCATGCGGCGCGTATGTCCCGCGCTGAAAGGAATCTTGAAACCGTCAGGGGCTGTGTTCTCAAGGCCATGAACGCTGTATGTCCAGAAGTTGTGATACTTCCGCTGCTCCCCATCGGTCACCACCGGCGATCCGGTGGCCTCAAACCGCTCGATGGTGTCGCGAATAGCTGCTTCGTAAAGCGGAGTCAAGGCTGGATCCGTTCCATCTCGATCTCCGATTGCTTCGAGCAGTGATAGGGGTCGTGGAATACTTCCGATTGGCTCAGTTGGAATTTTCATGGCAGAACCTGGCGTTTGAGAGGGACGCCGAATGAGGGTTCGGCACCTGCATCAATTGAACAAACTGTCGAAGGCGAGGAGAGATTCGCCTCGACGAATTTTCTTACTCGACTACACTTACATATTGATTAGTAGCCGGTAGAGCCATCCGCGTAGCCATGCTCATAAGCCTCACGGAAGTAACGCCGGTACAACTCGCGATCTCCGAGACTGGAGCTGTAATCTTTTGTGCCCTTCTGATAGACACTCTGTCCCTGATAGCCATTGCGGTTACGCGTGCCGCGATCTTTGCGGCCCTGTTTGACGCCCTCGTTAAAACCCGCGTTCAGAGCGGTTTGGCGCAGTTGGAATGAGCCCCCGTAGTTGCCGTAACCATCATCGTTGCGGCCGCGGCGATCATTATCGTTGTCGTTGCGGTCGCGGTCTCTGTTCCGATCGTCACGATTTCTATAGTCTCGACCATAACTTTCGCTGTTATATCCGTCTTCGAATGCTTCGCGAAAGTACCGGCGGTAGATTTCACGATCACCGAGACGCGGACTGTAGTCTTTCGTGGCTCTCTGATAGCTGCTCAGGTTGCGGAGGTCTGTTCGACTGCCGCGATCTTTGCGGCCCTCCCTGACGCCTTCGTCATAGCCGGCGGTCAGAGCGGTCCGACGAAGCTCCGCAGAGCCGCCATAGTTACCGTAACGATCCCAGTCGCGACCACGTCGATTTTGATCTCCATTGTCGCGGTTACGGTCTTGATTGTAACGATCGTCTGGATTCTGCGCCTGAGCAGTCATGCTCAAGGCGATCCCTATTCCAAACAGAATTGAGAACACCAGGAAGGCGACCCCGATTCTGCTTTGCGATTGATCTGTTTTCATAATTCTCCCTTTTTCACTTCTCGCAGTAGATTTCCGGGGGACTGCGATTAGAGCTTATTGGGGAGGAGTTGTATGTGCAGTAGCACACATACCAACGAAAACAGTTTTATATAGGCGTGTTAGCACTCATCAAAGGAAGGAAGGTTTACTGGAGTTGCGCCCTCCTGCTGACAATGAGCGTAGTTTCTAACCCAAGGTGATCAGAAAGAAAGAATTGACCGTCCGCGGCTTGAGGCCGGCGGAATTGGCGTCTTCGAACTCTGCTCAAGTCTACATTGCATTTATGATCAGGCTGAGGGTTCTCCACGAAGATGTAATCGAAGCGACCGACACAATCAGGTGGTGGTGGATGATTTGGAGTTCGTGAATCATCACAGTAGTCTGCGTTGGTCACCAATCCGGTGCAAACGTTGTCGAAATTTCCTTCCTGGGGCTTGGTGTCGTCATCATCGTTGCGAGCGGTCTGCCCGCCGCCCAGGTTATTGTTGAATGCCCCTTCCGCCCATGCGTCCTTCATCCCGATTGCCGCAAGTCGATTCTTCAGCTCGGCGAAATGACCAACATCTGAACCGTCAATATTCAGATCGCCGCAAATGATCGCGACATTCTCCCGGTGATGCAGCGCGTGATAGAACTCGAGCAGTTCGTCAAGCTGTTTCTTTTGTATCTCAAAGCGCTCGGCTGGACTCGATTCTGAAATGTGCTTTTCAAACGGTGTGGCAGCGTTGATCGCATCCTCACCAGTTTGTCCAAAGCCACCGCCGAACATCAAGTGCGTTGAAAATACTTCTACAGTACCAAACGGCGTGACGATCTCGGTGAACATGACGCCCTTCTCAGCATAAAAGTCGGAGTCGAGGCTTATATCTACACTTGGCCCGATAACCGGAACGATATCGACACTCTTTACCTTTCCCTTATTACTGTAGGCCTTATTCTCGCGTCGTCCGATGTTGAACTTCTTGCTGATTGTGAAAAGACTGCTCAGCGTGCCGCCAAAGAAGTTATCCGGCGGAGATGGTCCCCAGGCAGCAAGAATCTCATTGCGTTGCTGTTCCTGCATTACCTCATATAGAGAGGCAAAGTCATACTCAGCGAAAATTCGTTGCCCGATCTCCCGGGCGCGCCCATGAATGCCTGGCTTCGCAGTTATTCTGACAGGCGGAAACGGATCCGGCAGGTCGATATGCGCTTCCGTCAAATAGGTGTTGTAGCTGAGAAACTTAATTGTTGCCGAGTCAGAGTGGCGGCGCACGACTTCCTTCAAGTTGCGTTCGGAAGCGGGAACCCCGTTGAGCCACCGATGTTGTTTCAACACTGATGAGAGCTTGATATCGATGTGTTTATCCGCGAGCGGATCCATTTCCGAAGCGACCTGTCTCAATGTTTTTCCCATGTCGTATGTTCCTAACTCTCTATTGCAAGGCGACGAGGACCGGAACCAATGCGCGGCCCGACTGCAAGCTTCCCAATGCTTTGCCGATGACGGCGCCAAAGGCGCGTGCTGGATCGTTCGCACGCATGGCGTGTCCCGGCGTGGACGAAGTTGTGAGCAAGTCGCCGACCTCAACCGGCGAGAAGTCCGCATCGACCTTGCACCAGACCTTTCCCGATAAGGCAAGCGCACAGCGATTGGCGCCGGGTTGACGGTCAAGAACGATGCCGGGTCGATAGTTCCCTGCTCCGGAGACGATCCCACCGACGCGGTGGTCATAGGGCTCTTCGCTGACGCGGACTCGGTCGTCACCTACCAGCACGACGACACTGCCTGGCTCGGCAACCAACTGTCCAATCACTCCGAACTGTTCGGCAAGATCTCCTCCCGTCAACTGTACGTCGCCATCAACTTTGAGGTCCTTCGTGACATGCACATGACCACCAAACACGCCGGCGAAGCCACCACTCGCATGGACGGCCCTCAGGGCGGCTGGTCCGCTTTGCGACTTGGCATCAACACCTACTGAACTCGTGCTGGACCCGGAAACACCTGGCCCTGATCTGCTCTCACCAAAAACACCCGAGAAGCCCTTGCCCTCGCAGACTCCGTGAACTCCTTCGCCGTTCCCTCGGCTGACCCCGAGAATTCCCGGACCATTACCGGCATGGATAGCGCGCACTGCGGCGGGCCCGGTTTGTGTTTTAGCGTCGATACCTACCGAAGTGTTGCTGGTGGCAGAAACACCAGGTCCCGTTTTGCTCTCGCCAAAAACACCCGCGAAGCCGCTGCCTTCGCAAATCCCATGAACTCCTTCACCGTTCTTTTTGCTGACCCCAAGCACTCCCGGGCCATTGCCTGCGTGGACCCCACGTACCGCGGCTGGCCCACTTTGAGTCTTGGCATCGATACCTACTGAACTGGTGCTGGACCCGGAAACACCTGGTCCACTTGCACTCTCACCCAAAACGCCGGAAAAGCCGTTGCCAGTGCTTTGTCCGATGACACCATTGGCTGGTCCAATCCCAAGGACGCCAGTACCGCCATCCCCCGTTTGAGTTCCTTGAACGGCGGCGATTTTCGGATCGTCCGAATCAGCAATTAAATTTGACATGGTTTACCCCTTTTCAGAAATGCGGATTAACTTCTTCGGCCCAGGGCAGCCGCTTGTCGAAATGAAAGAACGGGTATTCTCCCGGATAAGACAGTTCGTGTATGTGCGACAGCACACATATACATTTGAGGTGGGTGATAAACGCTTACTTTTGATTTCTCTGTGCAACCTCTGTGTCCTCTGTGTCTCTGTGGTTACTAATTCATATCAATAACTCACCACAGAGACACAGAGAACACAGAGGTTGCACAGAGAAGAGCTAAAAGAGCTTCCTGGTTAATGACCAACCGGAATTCTCTGAAACTGCATCTTTCCGTCCACGTCTTCCCATGAAACATCGAGGACGTAGGGCTTAATCGCGCCGGCTACAACTTCCAGCCTTCCGATTTGATCCTGTGCATCACTTGCCGGGCGGCCATTGATCCAGGTTCTATGAGAAACAACTGCCTTTTCGTTTGGTTGAACAGACTTGATGGGATCAAACCGAATATGCGCGAGGGAATGACCAGTAGGATCTTGTTCGTCCTTCAAAAACACAGTCAGAATCTCGACCGACTTGAGTGTCTTCGCGGTCGTGTTGGTGATTTCCATCAGCATTCGCGGTTTAGTATCCATGAACCTGATGACCAAAGGCGCTCTACGATCGTTACTTGTCATATAATTCCAGTGTCTGCTCTTCCTCGTCGGTAACGCCGCCGAGCGAGACTGCCGGCAGCAGTTGGGCGACAAGACTTCTCAACTGATTGAAGTTATCCGGGTTCGTTAGATATACGTTTCCACCGATTGCGACTTCTTCACCTTCAGGGATGTCCTGGGCACAGAAAACTACAACCGGAACCTCATCACCAACGGCGGCCTCCTTTCGAATGCCATCCACCTTGACGAGAATGTTGTCGGGTAACGCGGACCCGCTCACTAGAATCAAATCGGGTCGCTCAGGCCGAGTTATGCTTATTGCTTCGGTGCTTGCCAAAGCTACTCGATAACCGTTGGCCTTCAGCAACGTATCAATGCCAGCGCGCGTTTCATAGACGTCTTCCACTACCAAAATCAACTGGCTTTTCTCAGCTTTTCTAACATCCACTACTTTCATGTCAATAACTGTCTCTCCGTCTCCGCGCAGGAAAGTTGAAGGATTAGCGTGAGTGTAAACATACAGGGTGAACATCCATTACGTCCGTGCGGCAACACACATATACGTGTCCCACCTCGGTGATGAGGATATTCCCTGCTATACTGCAACCCAGTCTATGGTGAAGGCATCGGACTGACTACTCCTTCTCTCGCGCAGCAACGGTGATGCGCCTGTGCTGATAATGGCTCGGCGTTTGAATGATTCGAGGGCAGGCTGGTTTTAACTCGTAGAAGTTGCTCAATTGAGCATTCGAACGCTCGTTTCTTCGCTCGGTTCCGTTTCGTCGAAGCACACCTGGTTCAAAGCTTCTCTTTACTCCTGAAAGCAGGAAAAGGTTCACACACACAAATGTCTATGAAACTATATGTCGGTAATCTTTCGTTTCAAACTTCGAGCGAAGATTTGCAGCAATTGTTCTCGCAAGCGGGAACAGTGGAATCAGTAAACGTGATTGAAGATCGCGAAACGGGTCGTTCACGCGGCTTCGCATTCGTTGAAATGTCCTCGGACGAAGAAGGCAATGCTGCGATTCAGCAGTTCAACGGCCATGAGGTTGGAGGACGGACCTTAAACGTCAACGAAGCCAAGGCTCGCGAAGATCGCAGTAGCGGTCGTGGCGGTTACGGTGGAAGCCGTAATGGCGGCGGCGGTCGCTCTCGTTACTAATTCGACAATTCCGGCGACTCTTATTTTTAACAAAGCCTCCGGGTATGAATATTTAATCCGGAGGCTCTTTGTTTTGTCATTTACCGGTAGAGATATGAGGTACAAACGATCGCGAAAGGGAGAACTCAAATGGAGAAGGAATTATTCAAGGTAGGCGACCGAACCGATAAGTTCTGCGTGCGGTGTGATGAAGAACGTGGACACATTGTGACGTCTGTAACAAAACGCGGGCAGATTTCACGCGTGACCTGTTCGAAGTGTGAAACGGTCAGCACGTTCCAACTCGCTTCGCGAACGTTGCCGCGTGCGGCGACCAAAACCCCTTCGCCTTATGACAGGACCGTAACGTACCGTGCCGGACAATCAATGACGCATGAGATGTTTGGTGTCGGAGAAGTAACAAGATTGATAGAGCCGCGCAAGATGGAAGTGCTCTTCCAGGATCGCTTGCGTCGTCTAATTCATGCTCAAGATCAGGCGTAGACTCTGAAACACCGACTCAGGTGAATCTGTCATATGTGTGATAGCACACATGCGTGATATGCTCTGCCTAACTTGCGGAACCAGGGGGCCTTCTTTGGCGCAAGCGAAAGTAGAGATTAGGCGTGCGAGGTGCTTCGAGAATTGTAGATCCCAGTAAGAATCGACTGTTGGCCGCTCTGCCACCAGACGAAGTCGAACGCCTGCTTCCAAATCTTCAACAAGTCTCATTTTCACTTGGCGACGTCGTCTACGAATCCAGCGGGCAGTTAGACTACGTCTACTTCCCAACCACGGCGATTATCTCTTTGCTTTACACAATGGAAAATGGCTCCACGGCCGAAATGGGACTGACGGGCAATGATGGTGTAGTGGGGATTGCTCTTTTCATGGGAGGAGGAACCATGCCCAACCGGGCCGTGGTCCAGAGCGCAGGTGACGCTATTCGCATGAAGGCGAAGGTGCTTCAGGCTGAATTCGCCTTAGGTGGTGAGTTCCAACGCTTGTTGCTGCGCTATACGCAAGCACTGATTACCCAGATATCTCAGACCGCGGTTTGCAACCGGCTCCACTCAGTCGAACAGCAACTCTGCCGTTGGCTATTGCTGAGCCACGACCGTGTGGCTACGGATGAGTTGATCATGACTCAGGAATTGATCGCGGATATGTTGGGTGTACGCCGTGAAGGTGTTACGGTGGCCGCAGGTCACCTTCAGGACATAGGCGCAATCAGTTATGTGCGGGGCCGCATACAGATCCTGGACCGCCAGAAACTGGAAGATACCGCATGCGAGTGTTACCGAGTTGTCAAAGACGAGTTTGATCGGCTACTCAAATAACGGGCGGGCGATTTCTCTCTCAGGCGGTGTTTATCACAGCCGAGCTACCATCTTTCCCTTCCACTCTTTTCTTCGAAGTCAGCACACTGCCAATCGCTTCTTTCGCAAGACTCAAGACGGTGCGTCTATTCTCAAAAAACACTTTTAGCCATTCTCGCCTGGTTGTTTGTGGGAAATAGATCGCGCGGAAGGAAAACCGCGTAATGAGGTGAAAAATTCGCGGACCGACTGGGGCGTAGCTCATCGCCTGAACCGCTTCTGCATTGCGCGCCGCGTTGTATGAGTGGGTCCACGCGTATGTAAGCTCGTAGTGAGTTTGGTCGATGGTCATTTTAAGCGGTACGTGGGCCATCGTGTTTTTCTCAAACTTCAACCAGTGTTTGGGTCGCACCAGGCGGCCGTCTTCTTGTAGCCGCTTGTATAGCGGTGTTGAAGGAAACGGCGTGAGTTGGCCGAAAACCGGCAGGCCGGGAGGCCACGAGCGAATCTGTTGTAGTATCCGCTCAGCCACGCCGGGTGTGTCGTTATCCATACCAATAATGAAGGACGTGATGGCGTAGATATTATGCTGAGCCAGACGTTCGAGCACGCCTGTGTATTCTTCAGGCTTGTTAAAGCCTTTCTTAACGTCGGCCAGATTAACGGGATCAATCGACTCCATCCCAATAAAGATGACCTTCCCTCCGGATTCCGCAATCAGATCAACCAGTTCCTGATCGCGTAAGAGGTTAGCGCTGATCTGCGCAATCCATGGGATCTGTGCACCGGCTGCGATGATGTCGCGCAACAGAGATTTTGTTCGTTTGATACTGATCGCAAAGTTATCATCGACAAAAAATACTGAGATCATGCCGCCTTCAGCTTTAGCACGTGCCTTCAACGTCAACAGTTCGTCAATGATGCTTTGATTTGTGCGGAAGCGGATCGAGTCGCCGAAGAATCCAGTGACGGTGCAAAACTCACAACCATACGGACAGCCTCGCCCTGACTCGATCGGAACAATGTGCAGCGAGCGCCAATGAGGCCCGACGCGTGATAGCAACGGACGTACGATGCTCGGGAAGAAATTGAATTGATCGAGATTGAGGGTTTCCCAGGGAATGGCCGGGTAAGGCTGAAGACTCGGCTTCCGTTCTTTACCGGCATCGTCAACCGGCGCATAGATATCTTTCAGTTCGCCACGGGCAGCGTCTTCAACTATCCTTGGCCACGTTTCATCAGCCTCACCAAGCGCGATTGCGTCAGCGTGGCGCGGCCCTCCATCTCGACCAAGCGCCTCGTCAGGAACTTCAGTAACGTGTGGACCGCCCATTACAACCGGCACGCCCGCCAGGCGGATCGCATCAGCCACTCGATACGCTTTCTCGATCATTCGAGTCATCGCGCCGATGCCGACCAGATCGATTTTTTGCTTCTTTATAAACTGAACGATCTCATCATCGCTCATCGCCCGGGCATTCGCATCGATCAGAATAACTTCATGACCCGGAGGCGTGATCGCCTGAAGTAGAAACATCCAGAGGTGCGGCATGAAGTTGCGCGTAACGCCGTTGTCTGGATTGTAGAGCAGTATCTTCATCTTCCAATCTCCGGGAAATTAATACCGAGCCTTTTCATCTGCGCTGAATTGCGCAAAGGGGCAAGAGGAGGAGGGAAGACCCGATCCAAATGTCAAAGCAGGCTGTTGCTTCGCGCTGCACTATAACACATATGTGAGCTATCGCACATAAGCCTCCACGGACATTGCTTCAGGTTTTGATATGTGTGTTGCCGCACAGACGTTGCACCGCTCGAGTGGTCTCATCTCACTAGTCATTCTTTTTGCGGCGACGTCGTTAGGTTGGAAAGCGAGAATATGAATACCAGGAAGTTACAAGATGGTTTTTTGAATCGTAGTGCTAATGGTACTGCCGCTGTTAACCGGCTGCTCGCCAAACTTCCGAAAAACGAATACATGCGTTTATTGCCCAAAATGAAAACAGTCAATTTGGTCCTGGGTCAGGGGTTGTACGAACCGGGCGCAGCAATTAAGTACATCTATTTCCCTAACAACTCAATTATCTCATTGATTTCCGAAGTCTCAGGGACGGCGTGGCTTGAAGTGGGAATGGTGGGGAATGAAGGTATGGCCGGCCTGCCTGTCTTTATGGGGGTCAGTTCTTCGGGAACACGCGCCCTGGTGCAGGGCTCGGGCACAGCAATGAGAATGAGTTCAGCGGCTGTCCGCAAAGAAGCAAACCAGCTTGGCAGTTTACATCGCCTCCTGCATCGCTATTCGCACTCACTCCTGACTCAGGTGGCACAATCATCCGTCTGCAACCGCTTTCATTTGGTTAATGCTCGACTCGCGCGTTGGTTGTTGATGACAAATGATCGTTTGGGCGTTGAGAAGTTTCCGTTGACCCAGGAATTTCTATCCAACATGTTGGGCGTCCGGCGCGAAGGGGTAAGCAAGGCCGCCGGAACGTTACAAGCAGCCAAACTTATTCGCTACAGCCGGGGAGTGATCACTCTTCTTGATCGCCGCGGCCTGGAAGCAAAATCCTGCGAGTGTTACGCGATTATTAAAGCCGAATCGGATGTATACCTGAATTGAGTTCCCGTCCAAGACTCTCAAATGTCACAGCCTGAGATTCTCATGTGTGCTCTATCGCACGTACAACGTAGCTGCTGCTTGTAATCTTTTTGTCACTTCACTGTTAAACCCACCGTTTCGACAAGAAGTTGATATGTGTGATGCGTAACATAGCGTAGTCAGGGCATCAAAGTGCTCGGTAAGCAGTTCAGGGAGTTTTTAAGAATGTCAGTTAACGATGTTGCTCAAAGCCGGTTAACCTTTAAAAGAGACAATGCTTTTCATAAAGAGTTGAGGCGAAGAGTCGATGACTATTTCCGCAGTTCTGATCGCAGCCCACGCGACAGTCCCGCAATGTATTTGAAATCCGCAATTATTCTGACTGCCTTTGGCGGGTTCTATTCATTGCTCGTGTTCGTGGCGGGATCGTGGTGGCAAGCTTTGCCTCTAGCGGTTCTGCTTGGCCTGGCAATGGCGGCGATTGGCTTCAATATCGAACATGACGGCAGTCATCATTCCTATTCAAATCACACGTGGATCAACCGGCTGGCGGCCATGACGATGGATCTGATAGGCGCCAGTTCTTACGTATGGCACTGGAAACACGTGGTCGTACATCATACCTACGTAAACATCACGGGCCATGATGCCGATATTGATATCGCTTTTTTCGGCCGGTTAACGCCGCATCAGAAGAGATTCAAACTTCATCGCTGGCAGCATTTCTATTTGTGGCCGCTCTACGGATTGAACGTCGTCAAGTGGAATCTCTACGATGATTTCCGTGACGTAATCCTTGGCCGGATCGGATCCACCCGCATGCCGCGGCCGAAAAGGTTGGAACTCGCCGGGTTTGTCGGCGGCAAAGCACTGTTCCTCACATTGGCCTTTGGATTGCCACTTCTGTTCCATCCCGTCTGGATGGTGCTGCTGTTCTACGTTCTGATAGTCGCGCTTGCGGGCGTGGTTGTCAGCGTTGTGTTTCAACTTGCGCATTGCGTTGAAGAGGCCGAGTTCCCATTGCCTCAAGAGAACTCCGGCTCGATGGAAACTGCGTGGGCGGTCCATCAAGTTGAAACCACTGTGGATTTCGCTCGACGTAGCAGAATCGAAAGCTGGCTCCTCGGTGGGTTAAATTTTCAGATCGAACATCACCTTTTCCCTCGGGTATGCCACGTCCATTACCCTGCCATCTCGAGCCTCGTGGAACAAACCTGTCGAGAATTTGGAGTGAGATATGGTGAGCACGCGTCCTTTCGTGCGGGACTCTTGTCGCATTTTCGCTGGTTGCGGCGTATGGGTGCGCGCACTGCCGCCAGCTCACAGTTAATTGTTGCCCCAGAATATGGACCAGCAGAGTGACGTTAGGAGCGTGCTGTTATGAAGGTTTTGTTAATCAATCCTGAGTTTCCCGATACCTACTGGAGTTTTCGACATGCATTGCCATTCGAGGGTAAGCGATGTGCATTTCCACCACTGGGGTTATTAACTGTTTCTGCGTTACTACCGCCTGACTGGGAGCGGCGATTGATTGATCTAAATGTGGAGTCGCTAAAGACCGCCGACATCGAATGGGCGGACATGGTGTTCGTCACGGCAATGCTGGTGCAGAAGGATTCGCTCAAGGAAGTCGTGAAACGCTGCAAGTCGCTTGGGAAACGCGTTGTCCTTGGTGGTCCATACGTCACGACGACGATCGAGGATCTGCCGGATGCGGATCATATTTTTGTTGGAGAAGCGGAGACTACGTTGCCGCAGTTTATAAAAGATCTCGCAGGCGGAGTTGCAAAACGCCGCTACCAGGCAGGCGAACGTCCACCGCTTGCAGTGACTCCTGTGGCCGACTTCCATCTTGCGAATCTGAAGCGCTATAGCGCGATGAGTGTGCAGTATTCACGTGGTTGTCCGTTCTCGTGCGAGTTCTGCGACATCATTGAAATCTACGGGCGCGTGCCACGAACCAAGAGCATTCAACAAATGCTGGCTGAGTTTGAAGCGCTGCGGGATCTCAACTGGCGTGGAACCGTATTTATCGTGGACGATAACTTCATCGGCAACAAAAAGAATGTCAGGCTGCTGCTGCCCGCGCTCGCAGAGTGGCAGAAACAAAATGGTTATCCTTTCTCTCTTCTGACTGAATCAAGCGTAAATCTGGCAGACGATGAGCCGCTGCTCGAGGATATGCGGGCAGCCGGCTTTCGACGTGTATTCCTTGGCATCGAGACTCCGGTAGAAGAGAGTTTGAAAGAAGCTCAGAAGCCCCAAAACCGCGGTAACCTGCTCGAATCAGTGAAGAAGATTCAGAGCTATGGCATGGAGGTGATGGCGGGCTTTATCGTCGGCTTCGACAACGATCCCGAGGACGTTTTTGAGCGACAAATCGACTTCATAAGAAAGAGTGCGATTCCGCTCGCGATGGTCGGGCTGCTAAACGCGCTTCCTGATACCCAGTTATGGAAAAGGCTGGAGCGAGAGGGACGGCTATTGGGAGAAGGTTCAGGAAACAACACGAGCTGTTCCTTGAACTTCAAGACTCGCATGGATCCGGCTGTGCTGATTAAGGGCTATCAGTCGATCATGCAGACGATTTACGCTCCACGTGAGTATTATCAGCGCGCGCTTGACTCGATGAAACGAACGGCCCAGGAGTTTGTAGAGCCTCAACGCTACAGTGTTGTTAGCGCTGTTACGGCATTCGCGCGCGTAATGGTCAAGCTTGGGATAGTTGACAGTGAACGCAAAGAGTTCTGGCGCTTCTTTACCGAAGCGCTCGTCACGCATCACGACAAGCTTGCCGAGACGCTGCGATTAGCGGCAATGGGATACCACTTTCGAAAGTTGAACGACGCAGATAGCCAGCAACTGAGCTAACTAATCACGCGGCGGATTCATCCGCGTGAATCTGGCCTCTGGTTCCCCGCACCGGGAAACTCTTAAGTACGAGAGCCGCTTTCAGAAACCTGCCAGTAAGAAATCGTGATATAAAAGAGCCAACCACTCTTGTTACCGACTTAACCTTTGGTCTCTCAGTGGCTAAATAGTTGCCCTGAGCTTTGCAATAAAAACATGGCTCTGAGCTTAATCATTCTTTCCTTTTTACTCCCGCCTCTGTCATTCAATCCGCCACAGGACACAACCCTCGCGCAACGTTACGAAGCGGCGCAGGAGTTGGTGCGGGCCGGTAAACTGGCTGAGGCAGAGACTGAGCTCAAGGCAATTCTGGCGGCGCAATACCGCAGACTCATGAAAACTTATGGAGCGCTACAGAAACGTGAACCAGCGCTCGAGGCGGCCGAGGCGGCGGCGAATTATCAAGCAACGGACAGCGATCTTCTGATTGAATTGTCCATGGCTTATCTGGAGGCAGCGCAGTTTGATAAAGCGCTCGACCCTCTCCTCAAAGCTGCCCAACTCCAACCAAACAACGCGGACGTCCAT
>Ga0105247_10000417_pt1 | contig 36113 bp, 60 predicted proteins | sample KBSS24metaG_FD_81519 | JGI IMG/M metagenome (GOLD analysis project Ga0105247, IMG submission 81519) | Switchgrass rhizosphere microbial communities from Kellogg Biological Station, Michigan, USA - KBS S2-4 metaG | ecosystem: Host-associated > Plants > Roots > Rhizosphere > Soil | place... | reverse complement strand
ATATAGGATCAATCTCAAGTATCGGTGGTGGTCGGTCGCTCACTTACCTGGCCGAGTTTTAACGATGCGGCTGACGCCTTCATTTACCGTGCCTGTGCCCGTGTTGCTGCCAACCTGATTGTAGCGCTGATTATAGATGCACAGAACGAGGTCACCATCGCGCAGCTTAATAACTCGCTCCGTGCTATGGATCTTGACGATACCGCCGTCCTCCACAGTGAGCCCAGACGGCTGCGACTCTTTGCCGTCACGACTGTCAACGAGCACGATTGGTATGGCCATGTTGCCGGGAAACCGCATAACGGTCGTGCCCTTGTAGTCCCAGATCGCTGGTCGACCGGTAGCCGCCCCGATGGGGGATAGTTGCGTGGCACCAACCACAACATAGGCATAGTTGCACTCTGGCGGATTGAATGGGTTATTGGTGTCGCATTGCATCGGATCACTCGCCTGGTGCAGGGCGACCTCAGCTGCGGTCTGTCTCCGCTGAGCAGCACCAGCTTGCCACTTGGCAGCATTTTCTGCGGCGACGTCAGCCGCATAGGTATAGCGGACGACGTAACATGGTGTGCCGGAACCTGGAGGTGACGTCACCTCTTCGACGCCGACATTGCCGGCTGCCGCCGCCACCCTGACCGGAGGCGGACTGTTGGCTATCCACTGAATGGAGTAATCGCGGGGCACGCCGTTCTTTATCGTTCGCACCGCTATGGGTTTCGGCGACGGCATAGGATTCATGGCCCGGAGGGAGAATGTATTGGATCCCGTCTCTTTTCCTGCGGTCTTGAGGTTGGCCGAGTCGGAGAGCAGAACGTCAGCAACGATTTCGTCTTTGCCGAGCAGTATCTGCACGTTGTCGCCGACCTGCGCGACAATCTGCACCACGTCGTTGGGGTCATAAGGAACATTGCATATATGCGCGTCCTTATTCCCCACACCTGACGGATGCTGTAGCGCCAACGCCGGCGTGGCCAACAGAATGAAAGCGATAACCGCCGATGCTGTCTTTCTCATCGTGCCCCCGGCTCAACCTGGAGCGGCACGGCCCCGGTGTATTCGGTGACCACTATGCGGAATGGGTTGTATTGAAGGAGATCCTTTACGTCGAACCCGGTGCTGTAATTCTGAATGAACTCCAATGTGACAGTGTATGGCGCCGCCTTTTGCTCCGGCTCCCCCTCGACCCAGACCTTACGATTAAAGTGGAAGGTGACTCTTCCTGGCTGGCCGCCGAGGGATGGGTGATAGTCAAGCGGGACCTCGATCAGCTCGACGCGAATTACGCCCTTACGCCCGAATTTTGCCAGGTAGCTATTGGGGTTCTTCCCGTTACTGAATTGCAAATAGGAATCACGCACCGGTCCGGCTGACATCGTTTGGACAATGTGATTATTGAAGTCCTGCTCGACCCACGAGTAGCTCTCGCGGTAACGGACGTATGTCCAAAGAAATGTCTGAACCGCAGAGTCCGATAGTTTTTGGTTGGGGAAGCTGTCCGTGGTGATGGCTGCCTCCAGAACACCATCGGACCGAACATAGAAGTAGATCGGCAGGATACGGATCAACGGAAGAGCGTATGCCAGAGCGCCGCCCTGCAATACAAACAGGATGGTGATCATGACCGCGTAGCCTATGAGCAGACGATTGACCCGCTTTATCTTGCGCGCCTCGCGCAGCCGCCAGGTCTCGATCTCCGCTGCCTGCCGGATTTGATCCTGCGAATAGACGTAATTCGGAAGCCGTCGTCTATTCTCGGCCCCGGACGGGCCCTCTCCATCTGGCGGTGACAGCTGCTTGGTATCGCTCATGACGCCCCCGGTGATTAGGACTGCCGCAGCTCTGCTCCTGGATATGCGCCGCAGGCCTTTGCCACGTAGTCTTTCGAGGCAGCTGTTTGTTGCGCCCGGTAGCGCTTTAGCTTCGTGGTCTCAGCCGGCTTCCAGTCTTTCGGGGCGACCGATACCGGCCCAGTGGCGATAAGCACCTTGTGGCACCATTCTGGCATGCCCGCCCATTGCTGCTCGGCGGTTGGCGGCTGACTGCCGCACGCCGCTACAAACAGCGCGATGCCCACGATCAATCGTCTCATGTATTTCCTCCTAATCATGACTTCACCGCCAGATCCTGCTCTGACGGCGTCCACTTGCCTTGATTGAGGGGATAGACCGGCCCGCTACACGTAGCCATTGTGTGCGAGCATGCAGCTAGCGCTAGCAGAGCGGTGACAGCGAATGCTATCCTAACTGTAACCATTGGCGAGATATCCCCTCGTCGGTGGCCAGGGCGACCGAATGCTCCTGGCAGAGCATTAGTCGCCCGACTTATTTTAGTTATTGGAATTTTAAGGTCAAGTTTTATCTCCAGACTTTTTGGGCGCGGCGGCGAGATCGCCATTGCCGATATCGCTGTCGCGCTGGCGAAAGAAATACAACAAACAACACCACGGCAGCGATGACGGGCCAAGCGTCCTGCAAGTCAGCCAAGTCGATAAAAATGAGCGTCATGCACAGGAGGATTGCGCCAACCCCACAGGCAATGACAATGACGCGCTCGCCGTTCATGCTAGTCGCTGCGACTTTTGCCATACACGCGGAACCAAGCAAGAATATCGCTCATCGCCGTTAACGCGGTGATTGCGGCCAAGGCCACGAGGGTCCATCCGATCACGCCTCGAAACAGCAAGCCAATTATGCAAGCGAATAACGCGAAGAGTAGCCCACTGCCCGGTCGTGGATTGTAAATAATGCGGCGGTTAGTGCGTCGGTCGTAACCGCTGATCAACATCGGTGTTGCCGGTCGCTCATGAACGAGTTCATCAGCGCACCGCCCGCGCGCCGCGACTGATGCCAGCCGCCGCTAGTTGCCCGCCCTTGGATGCAACCGTGGTGATCGAATTGATCGCTGGCCCAGCGCTCCACCCGGAGCTTTGGCCGATGCCCATCGCAATCTTGCCGACCATACCGAGCAGCATGACGCCCAGCGCGTAGGCCAACACCAAATTCCACAAGATTGCGATCGACATATCGACGTTGACAGTGCTTCCACCACCAGTCGGCGCGGCCCCCATGGGTATAGGAGGCCCGCCTGGGACGTCGAACCCGGTGAACGTTAGAGCGCCAGCGTTCGTTTCCAGATTTGGATTGGCGGCGGCCGCCGCGGCCGGATGACCAAACCCTTGGACAAATTTTATGTCAGCCTGAACGACGAACGCAGCCAACATCATCGCCAGCGTTGCGACCAGTGATAGACTAATTAGCTTGCCAATCCAGCGTTCGAAGTAGATAGCGGTCGGGCGAAATAACAACCCTGGCGCCAACAGGGCGCCCAAAGGTGCCATGAAGGCTATGCTCGCCATCGCAGCCAGCCACATGACAAATGTAAGGAAGATCATAACTGCGGCACAGAAGCCGGCGACAACAATCATCGCGCGCTCGGCGATATACCAAATACCAACCGCTTGGGTCTTTACTTGGGCGACGAAGTTCCATACCGAGTTCGCCAAGCCATCGAAGCCTTGGGCCCCCTTCAGGCTCGTGGCGCCATTCGGGCCGGCGATTGCGGTGCTGACGATGTCAGGCAATGTCACTGTAAAGGTCTGGATGATCCATTCGTTGTAACGGGCCGGCTGCATTAATGCGACTACGACGAGAGCCCGGCTCAACCGCGACATCGCCTCGCCAAAATCAACCCGGCCCATGATCATGGCTGCGCCGAGAAAAAGCACCCACGCCTGTATTGCAATCCGCAGGGTGGCCAGCATGCCTTGGATGAACTGGCCGCTTTGCTGTGCCGCGATCGCTACGGCTTGGTCATGGTAGGTTTGGTAGAGCGTTTGAAAGATCGAAAGGCCGTTCACCTTGCCGGCCTTCCCAGAATGGCGGATGCAGCGGCGCGACACCAAAGTTGCGGCGGCGGTTTCCACCCAGGGAACGGTGGTGGCCTGGTGCAATCGCGAACCATGGCCTCGGCCGCAATGCGGTTCTCTCGATACCATCCAGGGGTGCCTAGAACCGGATCGGTGAAGTCGCTGGGGTTGCACCTCAAGTCAAATGGGTTGCCGCTACAGCCCGGGCTGCGTGCGAGCGCGGGGGAGCAGAGGATGAGCGGGGCCACGATCAAGAACGGCGTTCCCAAACGGATCATCTCAAGCCTCCAGGTCGAAAAGCCCACGGATTGCCGTCACACACAGGGGATATGGCATGCGACGGCAATCCGCCCAGCAGCAGCAATCGTGCTGCTGCTGGTATCTTCACTGCGCGGCGACCTGCTGGTTGCCCGACGACGAAGTCGATCTGGTGCTGTTAGCAGGCACGGGATCTGTAGACGGAAGCTGGTTGTTAATCTGCGTCACGAGCTTGTCGGTAAGCCTGGCTGCGTCTCGCTGCGCTTTAACCAATTCGTCCTTCAGCTGGGTGATTGTCTTCGGTGTCTGCGTGCCTGAACCGGAGCCGGTGCCAGATCCCGTTCCAGTTCCAGGTCCGCTTCCCGCGTCGACCGGCACCACCTGATAGTCCTTGCCGCCGATCCGGATGATGTTGTTATTGTTCCCCACACCGCCTGTGCTTGTATTGGTGCCACCAGTAGATGAGCCGCTTCCGCCTGCTGGCGTCGCTGGCAGATCGTTGGAGGCGACCGGGGGCATAGTTCCGCCGCCAGTTCCCCCCGGCGTCAGTTCAAACATGTATGGTGTGGTCTTGCCGTCTGACCCCGTTGCGAACAAGACCTCATAAGGATTGGTAGTATCCCCCGGCGGGTCAACTACTGTGGCTTGGTAGGCTACATTGCCCACCTTGAAGGAACCCCACGAATCTGCCGGGGCGGTGGTGGCCGTTGATGCCAGGTTAGTCTGTGGTGTGATCGACGCATCAGCCGACGGAGTGCTTGTCGCCGGATCAGTCGTCGTTGTTGTAGATGATGTGTCGGCCGGTGTTGCCGTGCTGGTAGCAAACGCCAACCCTGGCATAACCAGCATAGTCGATACCAATAGTGCATACCTCATGTTTATTCCTCCTTTACGAACCTACGCACGCACGCTCGTCACCCAGTTGGACTAGACCCAACGTAAGTGCTTTCGTTATACCAACCCTTCCCCTTGGCATTCTCCCAGACGGCTTCGCCGTTCACGATGCGCAGTGCAGCAACAAATCCTCCCCCGCCCATCGGATCCATTTGTTGGCCATTTTTGGCGACCGTTGCCATTGGCACGCCAGCGAATTGACCGGTCATCGGCTCCAACGTCCAAACATTACCCTGGGCGTCGGTGAGCGAACCGCCGGAGTTGTAAGTTATGTCCCCCGGCTGCAGGGTTATGGGAACACCACCGTATTCATTAGACCCCTGCGCGGTGGCGTTCATCTGGTCTTGCAGAGCGGTCAAGTCGCCGGACAGGCCGCCGGAACCGGAGCCCGACGCAGCCGGCGGAGCAGTCCCGCCACCGGCGCTAGGATTACTCGAACCAGAGCCTCCGGATGGTGGGTTGTTCGACGGGGTGTTGGCCGCCATTGCTGCGTTGGGACCACCACTTGCTGAGTTGCTAGCTTGCTGTGACCGTCTTCCCCTGCCCCCACCACCACCGCTGTTGTTCGCGCTGGTCGCTGGCTGACTAGTGAGGCTGCTCCCGTTGCCGCCGGAGCCCGTCGTGGTAGGCGAGCTGCCACCGCCCGTTTGATTTGAGATAGTGGCGGATAGCGGTCCACCGGTGTTGGATGTCGCGTTATATGTCGTCGTCTGAGCGCCAGTCACGGGATCTGTCGTGGTTTGCATTCCCGCAGGCGTTGCCGACATGTCGGTCGATATTGGGTTGCCAAACTGCGAAGGTAATCCGCTGGAACCCAAGCCGGATCCGATAGGGCCGCCTAAGCTGCTGGGGGCGCCGCTACCAACCCCTTGTGGCAGAGCAATGATATATGGCGTCGAGCCATTGGCGATCAGCACCTCGTAGCTGGGGCCTGTGCCCGGCGGATCGATGATCGTCACATCGTAGTTTGTCCCGCCAATATTGAACGAACCCCACTCGCCACCGGGCATTGAGGACATCTGCCCGGCGGTTGACGGCGATCCCATATTAGCTGCGCTAGCAAGCGTGGTCTGTGGCACGATTCCAGACGACGTTCCACCCGGCGTCGAGGACGCTGCGCTGGGCTGACCGCCACCGCGTGGTGCTGCGCCGCTGCCGGAGGGAGTAGATGGGCTTGAGCTGTTGGCGCTGATAACGGTGGGACACGCACCACCGCTATTACCAGTCGTCGTCCCGATGATTCCGGTATCGGCGCTGGAGTCTTTCTGCCAGATCTGCGCATTGTAGACGGTCATCGGATTGGCGGACCCAGTGCCGAAAATCACTTGGGCCTTATTACGATCGATTCCGTCGAACTGGCTTCCTGGCGTCCACGTGATCTTATCCGTCACCGCTTGGCCGTCGAGAAACGCCTGGCCATATCCCTCACTGGTGCTTGTTGCTGGCACCCACAGCCAGCCATAAGTATGCGGTTTTGATGGATCAAACCCCGGAGGGACATTCGGCTTACGGCCGACGTTCATCCCGGCGGGTAGACCGCCGCGCCCCCAATCGATCTGCCCGGTGCTGTAGACGTTGGAACCAGCATCCATAAATTCGAAGAAATCAGTCTCGACACCGCCACCGACACTTTCATCTTGTGGTGTCATCCAGAATGCGGGCCAGCCATCAACGGTGGTTGACCAGCCAGCCGGTGGGTTTTGGAAACTCAATGTCGCCTGAAAATAGCCGCCGCCGCCGAATTGGGTGGCTCCGCTGTTGAGCTGATTATTGTAATGGTTGGCGTCACCGCCGCGGATTGTAATGCTGCCATCAGCGTTCTGCGACACGCCTGATGTTGCATTGTCTCCAGTAACCGGGAACCAGTTAGCGCCTAGCGCCATATCTGGTCCGTAGGTCATCTGGTTGTAGCCAACCCCCGCGGCCGCCGCTGGAATCTGACAGCCACCAGCGGAGTTCGCTGTGGTGGTCATTGTTGGGCTGCCGGACGGCACCCCTGACGACGATGATGTCGTTGACTCCGGCGCCAGTGCGGCCAAATCAGTTTGCGGCGTGGGGGTAGAGCTCGGTGCCTGTGCGAAAGCGGCGTGAGCGGTCAGCGCTGTCGCTGCCAGTAAGAATGACTTTTGCATTGCTTTCCTCCTGTCAGCGCGCGCTGAACATTGGGGCTGCTGTGCTTGACATCATCGGACTTGTTCCGCCGCTGCCGCCGGTTCCCAGAGCTCCCGCTCCGCCGGTTTGTTCAATCCAAGCCTGTGAGTCAGCGCGCTGCTTTTGTAATGTCTGATCTTCCATGATCCAACGCTGCTGCTGGGCATGCTGACCGACCAGCTGGCTCTGCAGCATCTGCGTTTGGATCATGGCTTGTTCATACTGAATTCGCCCAGAGATGCCCGTCTCGCAGGTGATGTCGGCGCAAGACTCCAGCGCTCCCAACAACTGAGGCATCTGCTGCAATCGCGATTGGGTTGCCTGCATCATTTGCTGGGTGCACGCTAGTAAACCGGCGCCCCGCGCGGCGCTGCCGTTGAGCTGGGCACCGTTAAAATCGATTTCCGTCGACCCAGCCATGGGCGATGCCTCGGCATACTGGTTGAGTGCCATCAGCCCCTGCGATCCGGTGCAGCGCCCCGTGCCCGAGCCGTGCATGAGGCTTTCTAGGTTCGATGTGATATCCTGCAGTGGGTTGGATACGCCAAGGTCCAACAGACCTTGGAACTGGCCAATCAGTTGGTGCGGCACATTACGTAACGTATTCAGCTGCTGCGTGACGGTCTGTTGCATCTGCTGGAGTTCTTGCAGCTGCTTAAACGCCTGCACAAGGCCATCGATGTCGATAACCGGCATCGCCGCCTTTGCTGGCGACTGCAAAGCGGCGGTCGCCAACATCAATATTGCGACGCATGCTAGCAAAACGCGCTTCATGCTGCTCTCCTCTGCGGCTTGTTGTTGTTCTCGAGGCGCGCCAGGAATTCCTCTGGTCCACCGCCCTGGCGCTTGATGTCTTCCCACAGAATGATCGTCTGTGGGCGACCAGACAGAATGCGCAGTTGCGGTAGCTTGGAGAGGTCGAACTCGCAGATTACCGGTTCGCCGTGCCGCCACAGCAAAAAGCGGCGGGCGTTGCCGATGGTCATATCTCCCTTCAACATGCGGATTGCTGCTGGCGACATCTGCAATTCTCGCAACGCCTGTTCATTATGGCTGGCGTCGGGGAATATGTATTTGCTGCGCATTTGTGCGACCAGTGCTTTACCGACATCGGTATCCACGGCATGCGCAGCCTCTTGGAAAACCAGACACGGCCACACTTCTTTCTTTCGGCCAGTGAGATTTAGGTCCTCAATCCACGCACCTAACGGCTCGAGATAGAACCGGCATTCGTCAAAGAACGCCACGATGCGGCGCCCATCCATAAGCTTTTCCAGTTGTTCAGTAATAACCGCCGCGGCGGCGGCGCACGAGCCGTCATCGTGCAGCCCTTCGCGGGGCAGAAGTTCGGTCAAGTCGATGCCATAGAGGCCTGCGTCAAGCTGGATCGTGTGTTCCTTGTTGTCCAGCAGCCACCCCATGCTGCCGCCAGTGCACCACCGCTCAAAGCGCGCACCGGCGCCGACGTCGCCATTTTCGTAGCCAAGGAATTCGCGGATGCCGCCCATACTGCGCTTCTCTGGGGGCATCTTCATCTGCCGCGCAATACCACGCGCCAGTCTCTGGTCCTCGAGGCTCGTCAGACTGACGCTTCTCTTGTCTCGCAGGATAAGCGCTGTATAGAGGCGGTGTAGAAACGCACGAACCCTCGGTGAGTCTTGAAATGCAATAAGAGGGGCCAAGCCTGAAGATATGCCGCGGCGCAGCTTTTGGTAAACCCCGCCCGCCGCTTCGATTGACATGCGGTTTGACTCGTCTTTGTCGATGAGCAGACGAACGCCGGAGGGGCCTACTGTATCCTGCATGGCTAGTAGCATGAACCCCAGCAGCACCGTCTTCCCCGACCCGATGCGGCCTATTACCAACGAGTGAGGAACGTCCTCGTCGTGAGGCACCCAGTCATAGGCTGTGCCTCCATTGGTCTTGAAGCGCAGCGGACTTGAGCCCCAATAGCCTTCCCTGTGCCCAATGGCATAACCATCGAGCGATGCCATATTGGCGAGACAAGCGCTGTCGATTTTGCCCGGCCTTGGTTGGAAGGTGGATGCACCGGGCAACTGCAGCCAGTAAGCTGAGGCCATGGCGCCATTATAGAAGATATTCTCATCGCGCGTCGGTGCGGCACCGCCAAATGATTGCACGAGGTGACGCGCATCGGCAGACACTTGGTCCAAGGCCGGCAATGATGGTGCGTAGACCGCGAGGGTGAAATGGTGCGCACCCTCAACTGCTTTTTGTGACGCAACCCGGTCCATGGCGTCGTCTAGGCCTTGCTTCAGTGACCGAGCGCGGTCTCCCGATGCCTCCATCTGACGCTGCGTCAAAGCCGCCGAGTTGACGGCGCCACTGCTCGACAAGAAGCGGAAGGAATGGCTCATCACTAAGGGGTATTCTGTGCCCATCAGGGCATTGAACATCCCCGCTCTAGTGCGTCCGGGATAGTTAAGGAAGGTGATCATCGCGCCGTAGCGCTCTTCATGCGGGTCGGTCTTGAACGCCGCACGCAAGAACTCGACAGGCTCGGTATAAATCGCCGCCGCCAACGCCCCGCTGGTGTGGGGAATATAGCGGTGTTGCGCAGTGCGGATCAAGTATAGCGCAGAGCCGATCTCGCTGATCGGCATCGTTATTGGCCGCGGTTCGTCCTCGCCGTAATCATCTTCATAACCGACGATTTGTTCGCTTGTCCCCAAGCGCTCTGGCCCATATTCCTCCAACGTGTTCATGATGATGTAGAGCGCGTCACTGAGGCGATTAAGCCGATAAATGTCGGTCTTTGGTGCGCGCTTCTTGCCGGGCAACCAAGAGGTAAACTTCTTGGCGTTCCCTGCAGGATGGATCATCACCGACAGGAACCAGTCGTTGGTGTAAATATCTGAGAGGGCCACTCGTTCGTAGTCGCGCAGCATGGTGCCGACAAAGTCCTGTCCGCGCGCTGGCTGTGGCGCTCGCGGTGTGTGCTGGTGACGCACTAGGTGAAAATGAAGGCTGATGTCTGGATCCGAAATGGCGCGCGCCATGGTATTTATGCGTTCGGTGCGGCCATTGCGCTGAGAGCCAAGCGCCAACTCATAAGGAATGCCGCGAAACCTCACCATAGCCAGTAGAGTGCCGTCGAACAGCATAACAACGTTCGGTGTGAGGTGGCCAGCATAAGGCAGATGCTGCTCGAAATCCGGCTCGGCCTGTGATACCAGGAAGTCGCGTATTTTACCCACTGATGCCTCGGAACGATTGATGCGGTTTGGGCGACATCGCCTGGGCGTTATACGCGTAGGTAGCCGCATCGCGGTCTCTTGGACGCAGGAGCACCAACCAGCCGATCACGGCTGCGGCAGTCATACGTCCGGTTTCACTTATCCAGCAAACGAAGCATCGACCGGCGTTGTAATCTTTCTTGTATAGTCGTAGCGACGCCAGAAAGACGATGACGAGTGGGATGAGGAACTGAACGCGCTGCAAAACGATGCATTCGACCCCGCCCATGATAAAGATAACCGAGTCGATCCATGGCATGCCGATATATGGCATCATCGCCGGTCTAGTCCTGGCGATGGCGAGTTCGTGCACAGTCAGTTCCTCATCCTTCTCCATTGTTACACCGGGAACAAAGCGGCGATTGTCTGCCACTGACTGATGATAAGGGCGCCGACAATCATGACGCCGATACCGGCAAAGGTGTGGTGGCCAGCGATTAGCATACAGCCGGCGATGATCACCCCGCCCGCGATGATGACCGAGGCGATGTTGGAGATGAACCATTGCAGGACGGCTTGGCCCGCACCGCCACCGCCTGCCCCACCGCCAACGATCTGAGCGTTCGCTGGATCGATCGATAGCAGCAGCACAAGCAGACAGAGTATGAGCCAGGGCATGGCTCTATGGAGTAGACTCATTCGGGAAGCTCCTTTGTGGGGCCAGTTGCTGCAGCAGCGTCGCGACACGCCTGCTGACCCCACACATCAAAGCTAGGCGCATCGCATGGGATTGCGGCCGGCTGCCTAACCGCCACGGGGGCGACAGAGTTGCCCGCCTCACGGCATGCTTGCTGCGCCCACACATCGAACTTCGGTGCAGCGCAGGGTGGCTGCGGCTTGACTTCCTGGATCCGCGGCATCGCGGCCATAAGATCGGTCATGCGCGTCAGCCGGGTTGCTTCTCCGGGATTGTATTTGGTTATGGCGCGCGCGGCCTGTGTTGCCAGCAGCGCGTCAATCGCCTTGGGGGTAACCGAATCGGGGCCACCATCGGCGATCATGTGGCGAACCCCAGCATCTACCGAGCGGCACGGATCCTTGGCGGTCTCAGGTGTGAGACCGAAGCGGGCGAAATTTGCCGAATTTATCTGCATCGCGCCGATGTCGGTTGTGCCGTTTTTGTTATGATTAACCGCGTCGGCCCGTCCGCCGGATTCTATCTGGAGCGTTGCGTATATTAGCCGCGGGTCGGCGCCGCCCCCGCAGCTCGCGATCACCTGCGCCCATAATGCCATTTCAACGGCCGTCATCGATCGATAGCCAATGACAATAAGTCCAGGGCGCAGCGAAGAAGACCTGAATAAGTCAGGCGCCACCAGCTGTTACGGTTTTCCGCTTGTCCGGGCATGCAGCCATCCGTCCCCTTCGAATCGGACGCCGCAAAGCTACGCTTGCGTTGCAGAATGCGTCAACCGTTAAAAAGCGTGAAGCCGCTAGCGGTTTTTCCGGCGTTGGCGCATTATTAGTTGGTTAATTGGAATGTTCAGCGCAGCGGCGATCTGTTGCAGCCTGCCAACGCGAGGCTCGTGCAGCCCACGTTCGGCCTCCGAGATCCGCGCCGGGTGGATGCCGATCTTCGCGGCCAGTTCCTGCTGGGTAAGGCCGCGAAGGACGCGCTCATTGCGAATATTGGCGCCGATGATCGGTGCCATCGCGTGGGCTTCGGTCAGAGGCCTTTTGCGTCGTGCCATTGCCGAAGACGGCAATGCCCCATTCCATCGCCTGCCGCCAGCCAGAATCTTGCCAAGGCCCTACAGATAGTGGCGAATCGGGTGGAGTTGGACTACAGGCGTTGCCAGCATTCGCCAGAGTGCTAACGAACAAACCGAGACCACCTCCAAGGGGACGGGCGTCGAAGCTGTATCTTAGCCGGCGCCCGTTTCGTTTGACGGCCGAGCGGGGCGGCGGGAATATCTGGACAGGATTGCACTCATCCAGATTGGGAACCGCGCTATGCAAAAGCCAATTGAGCAGGCCATCCAGGACGCGCAGCAGTGCGCGCAACAAATCGACGCCAAGAGCACCAAGCGGATGCTGCAGAAAAAGCAACGCAATGCCTTCTGGATCGACGCCCCGCCGCTGACCGATGCTCAGGTGCGCGAGTTACTCGAGACATGGAAGCGCGCCGCCAAACGGCGACCAAACTAGCCTACGGCAGCATCTTCGACAGCTTGTTGCAGACCGCCCGCCCCTCCGCGGTCAGTTCCAGCACCCGCACCCGCAGATCGATCTTGTCTGTCTTGCGGCGGATCAGGCCGCTCGCCAGCAATGAGGTGGAGACCAGCGAGGCCTGATGCCGGTTCATCCCCGCCGCCGCCCCCACGTCGCTGATCATGGCCGGGGTGTCGAGGCAGGCGAGTGTCGTCAGGAACCGCAGCTGGGCGCTGGTCAACGTCTGGGTGGACGGGTCCTGGCGCAGGCGCCGCAGGAACTCCGCCACCCGCGCGGCGGTCATGCCTGGCGTCCAAAGCAGACGGCCCGCCCGCTCTCGGTCAGTTCCAGCAGAGTGACGCGGCGGTTGTTGTCATCGTAGATGCGGCGCAGCAAGCCGCGGTCTACCAGTTGCGCGACCAGGTCTGACGCCCATGGTGCGCTTATCCCCCGCGCCCGTCCGACGACGCCGACCGAGGGCGGAATGGTGAATGCTGCGATGCAGCGCAGGAACTCGGCCTGCGGCTTGGTGAGAGACTCGGTGGCGTTATCCACAGAATCACCTCCTCGATTCGTCCGATTCGTTCGGGTCTTGTTCCCAAGGCGGGCTGTCCGGCGATTCGCCCCAATCTTCCTCGCCGTTTGGATGGGAGAAGATCCCGCTTAGGCGTTCATAGGTGTGCTTGATCAGATCCTCGATGAGCTTACGGTCGGCCAACGGCCAGTTTTCCCGTGCATCCTTGACGCTGGCGCGTCTAAGGATGGCCTCGACTTCCTCTGCTGTCTCGGCTGCCTCCATGCTTTCGCGAAACTTGGCATGCCACTTCGCCTTTCGTTCGGCCTCTGCCGGGTCGCGCTTTTCCTCCATCAGATCCTGCGCAGCCTGTTGCAGATAACCTGACCTGGTTGCTGGCGCAGTCGTCTGGCGCGGCGGATAGATTGGCTCCTCGGCCCGCGCGATAGGCGCGATGGTCTGACCACGCCGTTGGACGACCGTAGCTGGTGCCGCCCCGCCGGCCCCATCGTCGTCGTCATCGTCGAAATTGGCCGTGACGATGCCCAGCGCTCGGCACAGTAGGCCACGCTGCAGGTAGGTGATTGTGCTCTGGTTCCCTTGAACGAACGTCTTGTTGGCCACCCCACGAAGTCCACTCGTATCCGGCGGAGCGGAGGGCGTGTGGAATATCTCGGTGTGGCCATTCCGGTGCGACAGCTTGAGCGAGACTTCGATCAGACTGTTCTCGAGCGTCCGCGAATCGAAAGACACGGCAAATCCATATTTTGTCCATATCGGTAGGCATTGCGCCCATATCGTGGATAGTTGCGCGAACCTGGAGCGGGTGTTCGGATTCTGCGTATCTCTTTTGATGATCGGCAGATGACCCTGCATGTCGGCGAGGGCGGCATAGAAATTCACCCGCGCCTTCTCTGCCTTTTCCTTACGCTCCTCTTCCTTGTAGTCCTTCATGAGGTCGTAGATGACCTTCAGCTTACCGGCATCGATGCTCGGGTCCTTCGCCACGTTGGCCAGTTGGTCGAAGACATTACCGGCGCGATGACTACCGTCGACGACGTCTCCGGTGTCGTCATGGCGGGCAATCGTGGTGCTCATTTCGTGAGTATCCTCAGAATATTGCGCGAATTGCTCCAGACCGCTGGCACATCGGCCTCGTGAGCCGCTAACGCTTCACCCAACTCTTTAAGGTTCGGCTCAATCGTCACCCGCTGGTAGCGGGGCTCCATGTCCTTGGCATCCTTGGTAGGGATGACGTGGCGGGGGCCTGGACCGATGGAGCCGGTGAAGAAATCACGGCGCAGGGGGTTGCCTGGGCTGGCCAATCCGCCAGCCTCCATGATCTCCTGTGCGGCAACGGTCAGCCTCTCCTGGAGACGTTCGAACTTCGCCTTTCTGACCTGCATATCGGCAATCCGTCTTTTCAGTCCCTCCGCGTCGACCTTCGCCTGCTCGCGCGCGTCCACAATACGATCCACCGTCTCAAGAACGGTGGTCTGGCCTTCCAGCGTATCGACTAAGAGCGGATAGTCGTCGCCATACCCATCGTTCTTGAGCCGCTGCGCCAGTTCGTGAGCGATCCGCTTTGCCTCTAGCAATTGCTGTGCGGATGGTGACCGACGCGCTCTGGTTTCCGACATATGGCCCACCGAATAGTTATGCACATGACAACATTTATGTGGCGCCCCCGTGCCCTGTCAAGACGGTAATTGGTTGACCAGCTAACGAGGGGGGTTGCACATTGCAACGCTGTGAACGTGGGCCGGGAAGGTGAAGAAGCCATTGGATTCATACAGGGAGGCGATTGACCTGTTCCCCCGGCGTGCAGCGCTGGCCAGGGAAATCGGCGTTCCCGCCAGCACCGCTCGGGCCTGGCATCGGCGGGACGGCATTCCGCCGGAATGGTTCGAGCGAATCGGGCGGGCTGCGAAAATACTCGGCGTTAAGCTAACGGAGGGACAACTCCGGGCGCTATTTGAGGCGCGGTTGCGAGACAAGCTGAGACAGGATGACGAATAGGATGTCAGGAACCAACGGTCCAACCTGGACCATGCAAGACGCGGCAGAATACCAACTGGAATACGAAGAACAGGATCGTAAGTGCAAGGTCGAGAGCGCGCTGCGGGCGGCAATTGACAAGCGCTGGCGCGACATCGGCGTGCCGGTCGAGGAGATCAAGCTGTCGATCCGGCTACGGCGGCGCGGGGCGGCCAAGGCAGAGGCCTTCATCGCCAATTTCGCCCGGGCGTCGGCCGCCAATGGGCTGGTCCAGGGACCGCAGCTCAACGTCTTCAATGCCACTGAGGAATTCCCCGAGTCGATTCGCCAAATGGGTCGGGTCGCCAAGGCCAACGATGAGGGCTATCTCGCCGGCCGCGGCGGGCTCGGCAGGGATGCCAACCGATACCAGGATGGGTCAGAGGAAAGCCAGGGCTGGATCAAGTGGTGGCAGATCGGGGTGCGGGCACAGGAGCACATCACCGGCGCACGCGGCACTGTAGCGCAGGCCAACAAGGCACAGCCCAAAGCCCGAGGCAGGCCACCGAAGACGGTCAAGGCACTGGCGGCGCCGGAGGAAAACGTGGTGCCACTGAAGCGGCCACGGGGGCGGCCCCGTAAGCATCCTGCACCACAACCCGCCGCATGACACGGTTTATCCGTTTCTCCCAACTCAAGGACCACGGCATCCCCTGGAGCCACATGCACGTCGACCGCCTGGAGAAGGCGGGCCGGTTCCCGCGGCGCGTGCATCTTGGGCCGCGCACCGTCGTCTGGCTCGAAAAGGAGATTGCTGAGTTCGTCGCCAACAAACTAGCGAATCGCGAGTATGGTCTGGCCCCGGTAAAGTGCAGTCCCGTGGTCGCGCTGAATTCCAAGCGGCGCAAATGACCACCATGCCGGATGGCGGTGTGCTGGCGCTGGATCTGTCCGCCACCGTCATCGGCTGGGCCTATGCACCGCTCACCTGGAAGCAGCCGGAATTTGGCTATTGGACCCTGCCGAAGATCGGCGGAGTCGGCGCGCGTTACGCGGCCTTCGTCGATAAGGTCAACGACACGATGGATGCGTGGAACCCAGCGGACGTGGTGATAGAGAACCCACTGCCACCCAATGTGCCAAACACCAATGTCGACACCATGATGCAGATCTACGCCATCGTCGGCTTCGTTAAGGAAGCTTGCTTCCGTCATAGCGTGCCGTTCCACGGCGCACACGTCGATACCATCCGCACCAACGTCATGGGCCGCTGCCGCTGGGTCAAAGGAGAGACGAAGAACGCCGTAGTGCAGTTCTGTCGCCAGGAACTGAAGCTTGACGTAACCGACCATAACGCTGCGGATGCCATCATCTGTTGGCACGATTACCGGCAGAAGATCCTCGGCATTCCGTCGGCGAAGCAGCCGCTGTTCCGATGGGATTTAGCATGAGCCAATGCCACCTCGAGCCTGACGGCGGCGATTACATGGTCATCGGCTGGTATCCGCCGCTGCAGACGTTCTTCTGCGTCGTGGAATTGCAGGATGTTGCCGAGGAGCAGAACCCAGTGCTGTGGCTCGGCACGTCGCCCAACGAGTTCCGCTACAATCCGGACCCGCTGATCGACGCCATCGCGCAATTCGCCCCGCCGTTCGATCGCGACAAACTGCGCATAGAGTTGTTGCGGGACCGCGCAGCGGATGATGCGGTGCGGATGTATCGGGTGGATTAGATCAGGACCAGCGCCGCCATTGCCGCGGCGATGCCGAGTAGGAACAGGCCAAAGACCCATATCGGCTTGCGGTCGAACCACGCGAACGCGCAGTCGATGTATTTCTGGAACACGCCGTAGAGCACGAATAACAGACCCAGCGCCGCCAATCCGATGACCGGCGCCCATTGCCAATATTGGTCGAGGGTCACGTCACGCTACTTGTCTGCCGTTGCGGATCTCGACCGTGGCGCAGGTCCAGTCGTCGCCCGGCGGGGAACAGCCCCAGCATATCCAGGCGTCGTTCGTGTCACGCGGGCGCCACCAGAACCAGCCCCGGCATTCGCGGCATGTCGTGGGTGCGCTCACCAGCCCTCGCCGTTGCTGAAGTAGCGACGGAACGCCTTACGCAGCGCGTCATTAGGACCGCCTGCGCCGCTGTTCATAATGGTGCAAACAAGCCGCCACGTGGTTGGCTTGTCCAGGTCGAGATGGAACGCCTTGGGGCCGGTGTCCGGATGGCTGTCCATCATATCGATCATCATCTTCACCAGGTCCTGCGCGCCGCCCGTGCTGTCGTATGTGTGTAGCGCTTCTCGTTCTGACTTCCGCAGCACCAAGTGGATCGTCACCTCATCCGCTCGACGACTGGGACTGGCGTTTGGCTTGCGGGGGCGAGTCGGTTGCGGCGTTGGGAACAGCGCGTCTTCGGTCATTTGCCTCTATTTCCTTTCGACTTGACATGGATTCTGTCGGGCGTTTCCATATAAAGAATAACTACCAACCGCCATGAGTATCGAGCGTAAGCTCACCATAATCGAGCATAGGCTTGGTGCCCTGACGTGGCTGGCCGGCGTTAATCTGGCCGCCAGCCTACGGGTGCTGTGGCTTGTAGTCTTTTCGCCCTAATTGGCGCTGACATAGGGCCTGGAGAAAGTAGAATGAACCGCACCCGTGCTTACCGCCGCCACAAGACCGCCGCCCATCTCCAGCGACGCCTGACGGAGGACCGCAACCAGCATTACAGCGATTTAACCTGTCCTTGCTGGCATGACGCTCGGGCGATGGCGCGGTTCAAAGAACAGCCCCAGACGTGCAGTCTACGGTGCTGCGGCAACCAGCGCCGCTGGGAGAAGGGAAGCGGGCGCCTGACAATCCAGGAGCGGCGCGTGGTTGTGAGTCAACGGGGGCGAGATGTCTGACGCAGCACCAGAATTGACCACGGATTTCTTCAAGCGCTCCGCTATCTATTATGGCGAGACTCTGATCCGCCCCGGTCGACAGCGTTTCCATAGGCGCTTTTCTCGCCGCATCGCCAGCAAACGGGGGCCGCTGTATGTCGGCCCAAAGCTGTTCCAACCGGTCTGGCGCGCTCGGCTGCGCAATCGCCTTCAGGTTGCCCGAACGGCCAAAGCAAAAACTCGAGCAGTGAAGGATGCGAGGAAAAGCCACCCGCCTCGCTAAGCGTTGACCGTCACGTTGCAACCCGCAACGCTTGTTTTCGCCACGAATAACTATAACCTGCACCCGCCAGAGTAGCGTGGGTGGTGGCATATGATAGTGCGGACACGGCAGAGCGAACTTACGCGCCGCCTGACCGAACAACTGAATATTGCGAAGCAATATATTGAAACATTGGAGGCGGATCTTGCAGCGCAGCATGCCGAAAACCGACGGCTGCGCGACATGCTGGTCAGCGGAATGCAGCAACGGCATAGCCTCGAGCATGACCTGAGCAAGGCTACCACCCAGGTGCACCGTCTTTTGGAAGACGAAAAGCACAGCCATATCAATGAAGAACTACAAATCATGAACGAGGAGCTGGAGGCGGCGCACCACCGCATCCAGGAGCGCCTATTCAGCCTCCGGCGTCCCCCGCCCAACGCCCCCTAGCTCACATGCCTCCGAGCGGTATTTGCGGCTTGGCCCCCCGCCACCTATTTGCCACAGTCGCGACATCCACAACCGGAAGCAATGCGATTCGTGACCATGCGCGCCAATGCCAGTGAGTTGACCAAACGGCTGCGGGCCGAGCTGGAGCAGGCCTGGCTACTGATCGATGGAAAGGACCGCGAGCTTGCCGCCGTGCACGACCAGGCCCGCCAGTTGCGCGAACTTTTGGCCAGTGAGCGGCAGCGCATCCTGCAACTGCAGAACGGTAATGGTCACGCGGTCTTCTCGCCTCGGGCCGACGCTGCTGCCGAGCGACAGGCGCAGGCGCTGCAGGACCATATGCGGATCAGCCAGTTGAACGAAGCGCTGCAGGTCCTAGGCGAGCAGCTTGACGCTGCCCATTACCGCATCCTGGAACTGACCAATCAACAGATGGTTGTCCGGGGCGAAAGGCCGCACCTGGTTAGTGATAACGATGCGCCATTAAGCAACCAGGCAGGGTAGTCCAGCGACGGTATTTCGCGTGCAACTTGCTGTGCAATGACGCAGGTTGCAACGCCTGATAGGCAGACGGCACTTATCCCCCGCAATGATGGGTTGCCATATGGGGAAATCGGTGATGTTCGCTTGCAACGGGGGCTGAAGGGCGTATAACGCAAAACGCCGCCGGGGATGGGTCCCGGCGGCGTCTGTTAGATTAACCTAGCGTTCGCATGGTGCGAAAACAAGGTCGCCCTCGCAAGCGCCTTTTCGCACACGCGAACGCCAAAATCAAGGCGGTCGGTGTGATATTCGATGATTCTTTAACGACAGGCACTAGGGGTGGTATCGGCGGGGCGCCCACAGGCACCAGCCGGGTCATGGCGGCGCTCGCCACGCCCGATCTCAGCACTTTCCAGCAACTGGTATATGCCGTCCTCGTCGGCCGGGCCGACGGCAATAGTTGCCGGCTGACCATCCAGGCCATTGCCGACCACATCAGCCGCAGCGGCCAGCGCGCCAACGTCTACCGCGCGATCGAGTCGCTGGAGCAGAAGCATCTGGTCCGCGCCGAGCAGGTCGCCCACGGGGTCAGCCGCTATCATCTGCTGGATCCGCTGGTGCGCAGCGGCATTCCGACAACCGAACTTGCAGGAGTCGACGCATGAGCTGCGCCCGGATGATGGCTGCCCTGGCTACCCCAAGCCTCTCTCCGGTCCAGCGACTGATCTACGCCACGATAGTCGGATTTTCCGACGGAGGCGTTTGCCGAACATCCCTCCGCGCCATCGCCGAGCATCTGCATCGGCCTGATCGGTCCGGCGTGCTAAAGGTTATCAAGGAGCTTGCAGCACAACGTCTGATTGAAATCGTCAGGGAACAGGGCGCGAACGAGTATCGCCTTTTGGACCCCAAGGTGTGGTCGTCACCACCACAGAGGCGTGGTCGTGAGAACCACACTCCTGTGGTTGTCAGCACCACACCTGTGGTTGTCACAACCACACCCAAGGACCCGGTGGGTGTGGTTCCCACCACCACACTAAATGGCGGGAATCCGCCAATTATTGAGCCTGGGCCTCGCGCGTGCGTAGACTCTGATTCTTCCTTTAAGGAAGAAGGAAGTAAGAAAGGAAGAGAGAGAGCTAAAGCTCTCTCAGCGCGCGAGAATGAACCAAGTGGTTTCGCAGAGTTCTATCTGGCTTATCCCCGAAAGGTTGGACGACCTAGCGCAGCGAAAGCTTTTGCCAAAGCAACCAAGCGTGGTGCCACTCTCGAAACAATTATGGAAGGCCTGCGGCGGTATCGGTTCAACAGCGACCCAGAGTTTCGGCCGCACCCGGCAACTTGGCTGAACGACGACCGCTGGAAAGTGGAAGCGCCGCCGCCGCGCCAGACTGCCCAAGAGCGCATGGCGACCTACCTGTGATTAGCGCGGCGCCCGATACCAGGCTGGCCGACCTGCTGGCCGAGCAGGGAATTCGGCTGAAGTCATACCGCGAGGGTCCGCAACCGCAGCGGGCGCGCTGTCCGAAGTGCGACGGCGGGCGCGATAAAGAGGACAGCCTAGTCGTCACCATCGACATCGGAAGCAAGGGGGCGGTCTGGCATTGCCACCGAGGCAAGTGCGGCTGGACCGACGCGGCGATTATTGGCGAACCGAGGGAGCGGGTGGTCAAATTCGCCCGGAGGCCAACTCCCGTCCGCCCACCCCCCGAAATTCCTCAGGCGGAGCAGCAGCGCACAGACCGGCTCTACGATTTCTTCCGTAGCCGGGGGATTTCACGCGGGACAGTTGACAAGTTCGGCTGCTTCCTCACTACGCGTTTCTTCGACCGCAAAGGGGAGCACCACCAAGGGATCTATCCTGCCATTGCGTTTCCATATCGCTTCAACGGCGAGGTGGTGAACCGGAAATACAGGAGCCCGCACAAACAGCTCGCGCAGGAAAAGGACCCGCTGCACACGTTGTTTAACATCGATGCCGTGATGGATGACGACCACGTCGTGTGGTGTGAGGGTGAAATCGACTGCATGGCCATCGACGAAGCAGGATGGCCCCAGGTTGTTAGTCTCAAAGACGGTGCCCCGGCCGAGGCGCGCAAGGAAGATGACCCGCGCCGTGAGAGCGACCGTCGTTATCAGGCGCTCGCCACGCATGCCGAACGTCTGGAGAAGATTCAAAAATTCTATCTCGCATGTGACATGGATGGGCCTGGCTTAATCCTGCGCGAAGAGTTAGCGCGAAGGCTCGGGAGAAATCGCTGCTGGATTGTGAACTGGCCTGATGACTGCAAGGACGCGAACGAGGTGCTGATGAAGCACGGCGTCGATGCGGTCAGCACGGCGATCATGGAGGCAAAGCCGTATCCAATAGAGGGCATTCAAGAAGTCAACGGCGATAGCCTCGACGCTTATCTGGAACGGGAAGCCCCGCGCACACTGACAACCGGCATCTCATCGCTCGACCAGATTTTGAAACTGCCGAGCGAAGGTAGGCTGATTATTGTCACTGGAATGCCGAATGCTGGCAAAAGCCAGTTTCTCATGGCCTTGATGATGCACCTCATCTACCGGGAGGACCGTCGCTTTTTGGTGTTCTCCCCGGAGATGCAGCCGTGGGAAGAGTTTTGCGTGCAGTGTGCCCAGATACTCATAGGCAAGCCACCGCGGCGTTCCGCCGGCTGGGTCGAGGGTGACCCACTCATGTCTCGGGAGGAGCGGAGAGCTGCTGGCGACTGGCTGCAGGAGCGTCTGCGATTTTTAGCCTCCGACTCAGAAGATGTCGCGCCAACACTGGAGTGGATATTGGAACGTGGCACCGAGGCTGCATTGCGCTTGGGCATAACCGACCTAGTCATCGATCCATGGAACGAGATCGAGCACCAGCGCAATGGGATGACAGAGACAGACTATACGGGAAGGGCCTTGCAGAAGGGCAAAGCATTCGCTTATCGGCACGGCTGCAATCTTTGGATCGCAGTTCACCCAACAAAGATGCGCCCGCCATCTCCTGGCGAGGAGATCAAGGCACCAGGGGCCTATGACATAAACGGAAGCGCCAACTTTGCGAACAAAAGTGATTTAGGTCTGACCATTCATACGCCACACGATGTAACACAGGTCTTGCTGTGGAAATCTAGGTTCCGACGCTGGGGTAGAAAGAACTCTACCGTCGATCTGAACTTCTCTTTCGTCACCGGCAGATACCGTTCGTCGGACGATGCCGTTCAAGAGTTCGGGCTTGATGCATGGGATGCGTCACCATGACCGAAATCTTGCTGCCATACGGCATGCGACGCGGATCGCTCGTGCATATCAGCTCAGAGGACATTCTGTCGGGCCTAACCGATTGCACGTGTCCAGAATGTGGGGAGCATCTCGTCGCCAGGAAAGGCGACCACAACCGGCACCATTTTGCCCATAAGGGAGATGCCGGTCGACCTATCAATGGACGCTGCCGGGGTGGCTTTGAGACGGCGGCACATCTGCGAGCGAAGGAGATTATCGAGGAGGCCGGAAAGATCAGATTCCCAGACAATATGGTCTGGAAGCTGGACCGTGTTTGGTTAGAGAAGAAGATCCAGCCATCAGCATTGCGTCCTGACATCATCGTGTCGGCCGACCAAAGGACGGCGGTCATTGAGATATTCGTCACCAATCGCTGCTCTCCTGCCAAGATCTCGCTGCTCAAACAACAGCGAATACCGTCGATGGAAATTCGGCTGGCTAACTGGCGATATGCTGTGAAGGACGACAATGCTTACCGCCAAGCCGTTCTTCATGGCGCGCCCAGGTTGTGGCTCTATGATCCATCTGAGGAAGCCAACAAGGCGGCGCGGGCCATAATTGAGGATGCGCGTCGGGAGCAATTAGCGCGAGCGGAATTTCTGTCTGGTCTTCCTTCGGCCCACGCTGAGCGCAATCGCGACCATGGCGGTTCAGTGGCCCCAGCCCGTGCTTCTATTTGGGATGAATTCGCACCAGCTAAGCCAAGTCCTGATGTCTATGTGGAACTGTCCGACTTAAAGGCCATGTCCGCAGATGGGCGTGAAGCTTGGATTAACGCGGTGATGGACCCTGTGCGTCGGGAATATGTGCGAACGGTGCAACCGCGCGTGCGGGCGGCGGCAGAAGCGGTGCGGCTAGCCAAAGGGGTAGATAAGCCGTGACCGAGCGCATCCAGCCGCCGCAATACAACGAACGCCGAGGCGACCACGTCTGGACCGAAGGCGACCGCAAATCTCCGGTCAAAGCGATGCGGTCGGATTACTGGAGCTACGAGCCGATCGGCAACGTGCCGAACTACCGAACCAACCCCAAGGAGGCCCCCCAATGATTACGAATACCCACGAGGAAGCCAGATGGAAGCAACGGAAGTGCTCGTTCGACGGGTGCCTGAGGGACGTCATGGTCGTGTTACCCGGACAGGACACGACAAGCCTGCCGCCATTGCTCCGCAAGGCAGCGCTGGAGCCGTCCCCGCGACCCGAATTCAACCTGTGCCAGGAACACTACCTGGGTCTCGTCGCAAGCGCCGGGTGGCCGTGGCCCACCGAGCGCTCGACTACCAGGACCCACCGCAAGCCGTCCGCCGCCGCAGCAAAGACGGCGGGGAAAACCAAATTGATGGCGGTGAGTGGATAGACCCCGACGACATCCGTCCCAACCAGCGCACCGCCCGAGTCATTCGTGGCTACTGGACGATGTGCATGCTGCGTCGATTGCAGCGCGTCAGCCGTGAAATAAAGGAAGAGCACGTCCAAGCGGCCGACTATCTGCGCACCCGCGCCGACGTGGCCCGCATCGGCTTCAGCGCACCGCGTGACGGCATGCCGGTGAACGCACTGGTCTATGGGCCCAGGCTCGATTTTAGCAAGGCCGCGCATTCGCAGTGTCGCGCCATCGACGAATTCAAACGCATATGGGCGTCTCTGCGCGAGCAACAGCAGCGTATGGCGGCGGTTATCCTGTTCCAGAACCATAGCGTCGACTTCTGGTGTCGCACCGAAGAGACTCGCACCGGGCAGAAGCCGAACTCTAAGATCGAACTTGGCAAGCTGGTGGGCATGATGGACCATCTCGCCAAGTTCCTTGATGCCGACATCGATACGGCACTGCAGAAGGGGCACATGCGGGCGTGACCCGCTGGAAGGAACGTGCATGAGAGACCCGAAGACCGAGAATTTTCTTAAGGCTAATGGCTATAGCCATGTTTTCGTCAAGCAGCTCAAGTTTACGGCGATTGATCTGAAGGAGGCCGACGCCAATCCGGCGCGCCTGCATAAGAAGCTCGATAGGGACCGGGCATTGAGTTATGGGTTGGCGATGATTGATGGAGCAGACTTCCCCGCCATCGTGGTGTTGGATGACGGCGACAATCAGCCTAGCCGCTTAATAACCGGTCGTCACCGCATCGAGGGCGCGAAGGAAGCGGAGATCGACGCGCTGGATGCCTATGTTGTCCGTGACGCCGATCCATATCGCGTGGAACTGTTGCTGCGCACGATCAATAATATCGAGGGTCGTGCGCCTGATCAGCTGGAGAAGCTCAACCACATCGCCGAAATCCATCGACTGTATCCTGATGTCCCAGTTAACGAGCTGGCTGTGCGCTTTGGCCTAAAGCCGCAGACGGTCGCCAACCATCTCAGGGAAAATGAGGTCGCCGAGCGCGCGCAGCGTCTTGGCGTGGGTGCCGAGATCTCCCACGACAAGTTCAAGGCTCTGAAACAACCGCTGTTCGGCCTGAACAACGACGTCATCTTCACCGAGGTGGTGAGACTGATCGCTCGCTATCCCGATCTGCGCACCAGCGCCGCAACGTCGCTGATTAAGGAGCTCAAGGAGAAGACCACTGAGCGGCAAGCACTGAAGCTCATTGAAGAGCGTGATCGGGAGATGGCGCAGATCGAGGCGGAGAACCGGGGCAAGCGCAGCCGCACACCGAAGGCCAAGGGAACGGCGTTTCTGTCCAGGCCTCGTGGCATGGTGAAGGCGTATCCAGGATCGGCGGATAAACTATATCTCGGGGGCTTCACGGCGCAAGAATTGAAGGGCGAGCGCAAAATGCTGGCTGACGCCGCCGCGGTCGTCGCCGAGGTCATGGCTGAGGTGGACAAGCTGATCGAGGAAAAAGAGAGGGCTAACGAATGGCGCAACCGCCGGCATGGCGCATCGAACTTCGCCGGTATCTCACCGAGCGCATAAATAAGCCAACGACCCTGGGGGAGATTTACGACAGGGTCGCAGGGATGATGCCGATGCACACCGTTGCACGCATGTGGTGCGCGCTACCGAATAAAGACGATACGCTCGCCAGTCCGGCGGAAATGCGTTGGCACCTGATGATCACGACGTTGCGTTGCTACGATGTGACTCTCGACAAACCGCGACGCAAAGGACAGCGCGGAAAGTTGCCCAGGGAGACGGTGGTGGTAGTGAACCCCACGACCTGTCCGCAATGCGGCAACCCGTTCGTTAGCCTAAGCAGGAGCACGTTCTGCTCGCGTGGCTGCGGGCGACGCTCGCTCCACCAATCTGTTGCGCAACGGAATGACCATGGGACGGGTGAGGTGCTACCAGCATGACGAGCATGATCGATGGCATCGATCCAGCGATGACCGAGGTCGAGCAGGCGCAGGTAATCGATATCATCGTTGATGTGGTCGAGGAGTGGACGATGTTGGCGGAGCATGCGCCTGAGCATTGGGCGACGGTGCTGCTGAACGTGCTGGCCCGCGAAGGCTTTCATGTTTCGCGAGAAGCGGCGTGACGCTGCTGGGGGTTCCCGTCCCACCAGAAGACGCCTCGGCGGCGTGTGATGGCTCCACAGGGTCCTACCGGACGGAACGGGAATAATTCAATTAACGGGGGACCATTACCTTTGCAAGACACATCAATTAAATCCAAGCTCAGCCCCGGCGCGCGGTTGGAGATTGTCCGTGCTATGGGCTGCTGCGTGCCCGGATGCTGGCACACACCGATCGAATTGCACCACGTCCGCACTGCCGCCAACTCCGGCACCGGGATGAAGCCGGACCACACGGCCGTTATCGGAATTTGTGTGCACCACCATCGCCAGGGTCATCACGTTGGATGGAAGACGTTCCAGAAGCGCTACGCCATCGACCTCGTGGCGCTGGCTAAGGAACTGGCGCAGATCGATGGGCCAATGCCGTGATGGACATTCTCGATGCCACTGCGCTGGCAGCCTTGTCCGCCGCGGTCCTCTTAGCTGCGAATATCGGACTAGCGATCTACAACATACGTATGATGCGGCGATACCAGTTGTTGTGCATGATGCTGATGGATATCGCGTGCCGCGCCTTCCTGAACAGGCACATGCCGATCTGGATCGCGTGGTCCAGGTTCAGCGGCATGCGCTTCACAATGGAGATTGAACCGACAGAGGAAGCGGATACGCGGCAGCCATAACAGGCGCGCTGGTCACCGCTTCTTTCTCGTTGGGTGATCGGTCAGGGCGGGGTTGGTCAGGATCAGGCGCCGAATGGCCTCCGCACGGTTGGGCAGGTCCGGTTGTTGCCGCCGCCACTCGTCAATCTCCGCCACCATCCCCTCGGTCAGCTTGAGGGTGATGGCATGAGACAGTCTGGGCATCTGGTCCGACTTGTCTTCTAGCATATCTGCAATATAGTAACCTCTCTCGGCTCGGTAAATAAACGGAGGGGCTGATGCCGATCAGGCCGAATGGCTTCACGGCAGATCTGTTGCGTAGGGAAATAACCGCTGCCTTCGGCCGCCGCTGGTTTACACGCTCGGACTGCGTGGAGCTGCTGGAGTCGCTCTATAAAGATGGCGTAACCGGTTACATGTATTCCACGTTCATCGGCAAGGGCTACCAACTGGTTCGTGCGTTGGTCGACCGGGGAGAAATCGTTGAGCTCAACAAGGTTGAGCTCTGCTTGGCCGGGAACGAGGAGTATTGGATCAATCAGCCGAGTGTGCTGGCGCAATATGGCGAGCAACTTGAGCGGATTGTTCAGGAGCGCCGTCCTCGTGCGGAATTCGCCATCGCCGATCTGATGGAGCGCTGGCATGAGCCGGATTTGACCAATCGCGCCAAGGCCGTTGCCTTCCGCAAGGTTCTCGCCCGGCATCTGCGAACCCGGACCATTATCACCGAGGACAACGGCCGAACTTTCATGAGGGTGCGGTAAATGAAACGGCCGCTCGTTGAATGTGACCTCTTGGTCGAGGTGGCCTCCGAAAAACTCACGGCGAAGCGGGGCGACTTCCTCGTCGTCTACTACATCGATGCAGAACATCGCCGGGCCGTAGCGGTCAGAACCTTTGAGGAGCGGGCAAACGGCGCCACGCCGCTTACCAGGTTGGCGCTGCCAGCGCCTAAGGAGACGCGGGGAAGAAAGCGGAAGCCGCAGCCGAAGCCGAAATCGAAGCGGCAGAGAAAGCTGGAGGATACCGCGATCGAATGGTGGCGGGCGCTCGGTCATCCGCATCGACGGGTGTCGTTGGGGGATCTCGTTCGGCAGGCGGTCTTCGACCGCGGGGGAGAGTTCATCTCTGATATAGACCTTGTCACCAAGTGCCAGGTCACGCAGCCAAACGCTTACTTTGCCATGAAACCGATGGTGGACTCTGGCCGGGTTGCTCGGGACCGTGAAAATGGCATGAGCGGCTATCGCCTTACGCAGGCCGGCGGCGCTTATCTGGAGAACTTCCGCCGCCGCGCTGATGCGTCATAGCCATTGCTGTCGCGACCCGCTTGGCACAATCCGGACACGGAATTTCCCAGCCTCCCGCCCAGTCCATGGCCCCCTGGCCAGCGGTCGGTCGCCCATTGATGCCGATGCCGCACCCACAATTGCGATGGTTCAGTCCAAGCAAGCCAACGGTTTGGGTCGGTCTTTTCATGGCGGCCATAGATATTCCTGCCGCCGAGTCGCACCAACTCAGCGCCGCAAGCGCATCGCCGGTTGCTGCTCCACTTTCGCCACCGTCTCGGCCTGCTGTTTCTTTGCGTCCATCACGGCACGGGTCGCGCGGTAGGCGGCATCCTCGCCGTCCAGGTTCTTGACCACCGCTTGGATCGCCTCGAGGTCGGTCGCCGCCCCGCGCTCGATCGCTCTGGCCCATTGCTGTGGCGTCCAGTCGGCGCGGACCTCAGCTAACCACGCCTCCGCCCGATCCAGCGCCCATTGCAACTTGTTGGCCGCGCGGTCATGCGCATGATCCCACGCCTCTGGCGGCGCCCCCTTGGGAATGGTCGCCATCTCCTTGGTGATCTGCAGGTCGAGCACGTCGAGGTAATCGGCCCAGCCCTGCACCACTTGCCTGGCGTGGAATTCCAGATCGCTCCCCGCTGGCTGTGCGGTTCGTTCGCGCCGCGCGAGCCGTTCCGCATCCCGTTCCTGTAATATGATTTCGGCCATGCGTTTTTGTGCATCCTCCCGATTGTCTTCCCAGCGTAGCGAGGCACTGCGTTGTTCCGGCCGCCCCATTTGTTCGGCCAACTCGCGCGCGTTGGGCGCAATGCTCTCGGCCACGAACAGCTTGATCGACTCACGTTGGCGGGTCAGGGCGACATAGGCGGCAGGCGCGCGCCAATGCACGGAGTGCAGGATGTAGGTCGCATCCAGGCTCTGCCCTTGCCCGCGGTAGATCGTCCCGGCATAGCCGTGGCGGAACCCGTCGACTTCTCGGGGGTTCCAGCGCACGAGATCGCCGCGGTCGGTTCTGGCCTCGATCAGGCCCGATCGAAGCGTGCCAGACGAACGGATTGAGATGATCGTGGCGGTCTCACCGTTCTGGATGCCCAGCGGCTTTTGCGTTGCGGTGAACTGCACCCGGTCGCCAACCGCGAAGGTTGCCTTGCCGTGGCGGGTCTGGAACACGTGGTCAACCTCACCCAATTCCCCGCGCCCGACACGCACAGCGCGCATTTCGGCGTTCAATCTGTCCACGTCGTCGTTGGTCCAGGCAAAGGCGAAGCGGGTCTTATCGGGTTCAGCTTTGGTGTCTCGCGCCCAGGCGCCCACCAGCGCCGCCAGGGCATGTGGACGATCCTCCGACCAGGAGATCGCCCCCGCCTCCTGGAACCTGTCCACGGCGCTGTGGAAGCGGCCAGCGGCAAGGTCCATTGAGGCTTGTCTCTGCCACTCCTCGTGCTGACGGACCACCCCGGTGATCTCGGCCGACCCGTGGGCGCGGACCATCTCGCTGAACAGCCCGCCGCGCTCAATCGACGGGAGCTGGCGATCGTCGCCCGCAATGATCAGCTTGGCCCCGGACTGGCGGACCTGGCCCAGGATCTCGCCCATGATCGGGGCCGAGACCATGGCCCCTTCGTCCAAGATGACGGTGGTGCGTCTGTCCCACTGGTCGCGGTCGTTCTTTAGCCTGAACAGCCAGCTATGCGCGGTGCGGGCTTCGGCGAACCCCTCGCGTATCCGCATGTCGGACGCCACGGTGTTGGTCGGCGCCATACCTACCACCCGGTAGCCAGCGGCCTCGTGCGCGTCGCGAATAGCCGAGAGGGTGGTGGTTTTGCCGGTGCCGGCCCTGCCCTCAATCAGCTTCAGCCCGCCTGCCGCTAATGTGCTGTCAAATGCCTTGCGTTGGTCCTCGCGCAGGCGGGCTGGAGCCTTTAGCGCAATCGCCGGATGGTGACTATCGGCCACCATCCGAGCGACGGCCATCGCGTGGCGCTCTTGAGCACGGATGGCATGCGTCGTGTAACGCCCGTTCAGTTCGCCGGTTTTCGGATCGTAGAGCGGTAGCACCGAGGTGTGATCACGCACCCGCGCCTTCATTGCCTCCGCCTCGGGTCGGTCCATGCCCGCTTTGTGCAGTAACCGGGACACCTCGTTTAGGTCGAAGGTCGCTTTATTCCGGGTCAGTGCTTCTATGATTTTCCTCGGGTCTTGGATTAATGCTGCGTTCGCCTTTTGCAGTGCAGCATCGTGCTTAGCGTTCTTGTCGGCGGGCTTGCGGTGGCGGACCGGGCCGATGTGCCGACCGGGCACGATGGCGACCGGGTCTACGCGGACCGGAGATCCCCGCTCGCGGAAATAGCGGTCCTGATGGTCCGCCCAGGCCTTGCCGAACATCTGCGCCTCGGTGACGAACGCCCGCCCCTTAACCCCACGCCGGACGATCGGGTCCAGATCACGCGCTTTGTGGCTTGCCAGCCGGTCACCCTCGATCCGTCGGGTGGTGATCAGGATGTGGGCGTGCGGGTTGTCCGCCTTGTCGTGGTGGATGTTGATTTGCGCCGCCACGCCGCGGGAGACGAATTGCTCTCGGGCGAAGCCTTCGGTCAGGACAATCCAGTCCCGCTTGGTCACCCCAGGGTCGGTCGGCAGGGCGATCAGCACCTCCTTAGCGACCCGCGCGTCCTTGCGCTTTTCGGCCGCCTCAACGGCCCGCCACAACCGCTCGGGGTTTCTGAACGAGGGGTCTGCCCCAGCGGGCAATAAAATGTCGTGGTGCAGCGCCTCCTGTCTTCGGTCGCTGAAGTTGAAATTCTCCCCGACCTTTTCGCCAGTAATTCGCTCCCGTGCGTTGTAGGCGGCCGAGCGCACCGCGTTTCCGCCCCCCTCTCTGCCAATAAAGCGCACGCCTGCGTAAGGGATCGCCACGCCCGTGCAATGCCACGAAATATTATTCCCGCGCAAGAAGGGCGATGCGTCTTGCGTTTGTCCTCATCCAGACAGGCCGAGCCTAATCCCATGCTATCTCATGCCAAGGCGTTACAATATCCTGCTATTATTATGTTGACGCATGCCGCCGTATGTGCTGTAGTGCTTGGTGCGAATCGGGTGAGAGACGGAGGACCAATAAATGTCGATCGACTGGCAGCAGCTTTCGGCGGTGGCGTCTGAATGCGCGCATTCCCCGGTGATTTGGTTTCTGGTCTTTCTGGCTATTTAGCCAGCGGTATGGCCATTCGAGGCGTTGCTGGTCTCGTATTGGTGACAATGGCTTGGTGTCTTCTGGTCGTTGGGGCGGTCATAGGGGCCGGCATAGTGAGGGCGGGATGGTCATGACGCTGAAGCGCGTGATGATCGTGGTGGCGTGGTCTGACTACTGGGGCCTGGAGCTAAAGCGCGCGACACGGATGGTCGGCTGCAACGGTGTGGTCGGTCCGCTGATGTTCGGCATTCACTTCCGTAAGCGCGGTGGGGGACAGCAAACGAGCGACTTCTACTACAAGAAGGTCCCGTGGAAAATTCCCGCTTGGTTAGTAATGCTTGGGATGATTCTCGCGCTAGTCATGATTTGCTTGGGAATAACTCCAGTATGAGGGGCTGAATGATCGACGAACGCACCTTCTGCTGCCCGCTGAGCGGAAATCCGTGCACCGACCCGCGCTGTAGCGAGGAAGACTGCATCGCAGAACGCGACCAGAAGACGCCCACCTACCGCGCCAAGAGCAAATCATTATGGCAGGCGCTGTTGGACCGACTGGGACTGAAATGACCACGCACCCACGCACCCGCCATCGTCATAGTCAGCCGCCAGCGGCGTATGACCCGATACGCGACATCACGCCCGCCAAGCCATCGCCTGGCAACGGACGGGCGCGCGATCTGTCCAGCCGTGAGGGCGCCGAGGAGCATGTGGCCGACATTCTGGGTCACTGGCTGGAACTGGGGTTTACCGACGTCGAGGCGACCGTCGTTGCTATCGGGCCTGAGACCATGAGGAAGGGTGCGCGGGCGGTCTATGGCGTGAAGACCAATCTGATCGGTGGCCTGCCGCCCAGCTTCTACAAGAAAGCCAAGAAGCGATGACCGGAGTCTTGCTCTTCTTTTGGCTGGTGCGCTAATGCGCCTCCTCGACGACTTCCTGATCGATCGCGTGTTCCAGAAGATCGCCGACGCGCTATGTCGCTGGTGGAGTTGCTACGGGTTAGCTGCGTTTCTGCTGACTGGCGGCGGTGGGGTGCTGGTTGGTCTTAGTGCATTTGCGCTTATCCGAGCCGAATGCTGGCTTCTTGTATTTCCGCTGCCGCTGTTGGGGTTTTGGGTATATTACAAAACCAAGAGTGCATATGATCTGGATGCCGCGTGGCAGCGGGGCAAGGAAGCGTTGCCCGTTGATCGGATCAGGGACGTGGCGCTTCGAGTTGTTTGGGTGGCCTTTACGGTTCTTCATTCAACGATGGTTCTGCTCTTGCTTGAGAGGCAGACAGCGCGCTCGTTGGCTCTTTACACCGCTTGGTGCTTATTCGCATTCGGTCTCTACTTCTTGGCCTGCGTGCCGAAGCGCCCGCGGCGCCAGACACAGCGTGAATTTGCTTGGGGGAGTTCGCGATGAGCGACCCGAAGCTGGCCGAGGAGATCGCCCGCGCGGTCGGCGACCATGGCGCCGGAACGGTGAAGCTGGCGGGCTACATCCGCGACAACTTCGCGCTGATTACCGAGCATAAGACGCACGCCACATGGGCGCAGGTCGCCGCAGCGATATACGCCCGCGGTGTGTCGGATGCGAACGGCGGCGAGCCGTCCGGCCCGACGGTGAAAGAGGCGTATAACCGTGTGGCGCGCAAGCTTGCGAAGGAAGCGGCGCACAAGCCCGCGCGCGTCGGGCGACCGCCGCAGCCTCCTGTGCCATCCGTCGTGCATTCATCGAAACGCTTTCCGCAGGAATGACACAGGAATAAACCGATGATGTGTTTTATCGAAGAGCGGAAGGAAGGGCAGCCACCACAGTCACCCAAGGGCTACCGCAAGGACAACATGGAAACAGCCGTGATCGGCGTGCTCGCCGTCGGCTCTGTGATTACCATCGTAGAGTGGCTCGCGGTGCTTGGTGGCTGGCTGTGACATGCCCGATTGTCCAGTGGCTCTCAGACAGAAAGCCATGACCATGACCATGAGTATGAGGCCAAATACAATGAGACGAGAAATCCGGCGGGTGATCGTCTACTCTCTGATGCGGCTAATGATCACGATTCGGGACAGGCGCGGCGCATCGCAACAGGCTTTTAGGCGCATGATGACAGGGATTGTTGTCTGGCCATTGGTCGTTTTTCTGACGATCGTAGCGTTTGGATTACTGCACGATATGATCTGGAGCGGCGCCCATGCTCCCGTCGAGCGGGTCGCCTCTGTCTACATACCGCCGCCACCTAGCCAAGCGCCAGCAACCGCATCTGCACCACCCGCATCGCCGCCAGTCGCGCCCAACATCGGTGCAGCAAACGCAATCATAGAATGGATGGTCATCTCAATCGTCCCTATGGTGATTGCACTTTTCGTCATAGTGCTTGGAGGTATACTGATTGTTGGCCACGGCACTTGGACCGGTCTTGCTGCGATGACAATCGCAGTAATCGTTATGTCGCAATACCAGACAATCGCGAGTCTATTCCTAGCGCCAGAGCAAATTGCGCACGAAATTGCGCGCGAGCAGACAGTCTCACAAAAGCAGGGGCAGAACGATGTTGGGATCGGCTGGCTTGTCCCGGTAATTGCGGCGACCAGATGAAGGCCGCAGAGGATGATGGAGGTCCGCCAATGAAGCGTAAATCAAGAATAATGCTTATTGCCGCAGCGGCCATCGTTGGCCTCTCTGGCGCCGCGGAAGCACGCAACTACTATGGGCCTGGATATTACCGCCCATATCGCGTCGCGCCATATCGTGCTTGGAACTACGGTTACCGCGGCTGGCATAATCGCGGCTACAGCTACAACAACTGGGCCGCACCGCTCGCTCTTGGGCTCGGTGCGCTGGCCATCAGCGCCGCGATCGCTTCGCCATATTACTATGCACCGCCGCCGGCTTACTATCCGCCGCCCTATGGCGCCTACTACGCGCCTTCCCCGTATTACTGGCGCTATTGATGGACCGGACGTCGATCAAGGATTGGGATTGGTGGCTCGAAGCTGCAGCATTGGCGTTGTTCCCCCTCACATGGATCCTGCTTTGGCTTCTTCACATTATCCTCACACCTATCTTTGTTTTCATTGCGCAGGGCTACGGCATCATCTCGAAAGACACATCCCGGTGGCTGGTGCTGGTGGCGTATGAAATGCTCTTTACGCCAATGGGGATGCTGTGGCTTTGTTTGCCATCGGCGTGTCCCACTTTAGTGCTGCTTGCGGTCGTGATTTATGCGCGGATTAAAAATCCGAATAGAAAAGCGACGACTGGCGCTATTGAGGAGGAGGTCACATGACACACGCAATGGATAATGAGCCTGCTGCAGAGCGAGTGTCGTTCATGGACAGAATGCTGGATTGGGTCCATGACGTTATCCCCCCTACGCTTGGCGCGGCAGCTATAGCCTTGCTTGGTGCCGGCGCCCTATGGGCACTGTTTCATCAAAATCAGACGCCAACGAGACCTCTGTATGCTCTGCAACAGGAGCAGCTGCTGCAAACGGCGATACAGACGCAGCTGCTCAGAGAGCAGACGAAGCTGCTCGAGACGCTGGTAAGGCAGCAGCAGCGATGAAGGCCTTCACAGAAATCAACCCAGCCATCGCTCTAAAATTCCGCATCTATTGCCGCGAAACGCCAGGACACATGCATTGCCGTGTCTTCGTGACCAAGCGGGATGATGCAGGATCATACGAATCGGCAATCTGCGGCAGCCTGACAGTGTGTCAGGGCGCTGAGTTCGACGCATTGAAGCGGGACTTCGCCAATGCGGAATTTCTCGACGATCCCAACAAGCCGATGCGGGGAGAGGAAGCATGACCGGCGAGCCGGGAATTCTGCGACGCATGATCATCTTCGGTGGCCGAGGCCGTATCGGCAATTCCACAATTGCCAACGCAGTGTTCGAGGAAATGCAGCGGCGCGCGCACGAGGTGACGGCGTGGGATTTGGATCGTGCGCCGATGCTCGCCCGCTTCGTCGAGGCGCGCCGACCAACCGGCCCAGATGGCAAGCCTGACGGTTCCGATCCGGCCCGGCGTCGGGCGCTGGAGAAGGCCATCGACGAGACCATCCGTGGCACCAAGCACGCGGTTGTGGATCCGGGCGGGGGTGACGATCCGATGGTGCTACAGCTTCAGGACAGGCTGCCGGACATGACGGCGTTATTCGCTGACGCCGGCCTAGAGACGGTCGCGGTGCACGTAGTAGGCCCGCAGTTGAAGGACCTCGCGTATTATCGCGCGGTGCAGGGCACTGCCACCTACGCCCGCCAAGTGGTGGTGCTCAACTATGGCATGGCCCCCGACGGAGTGGACCCTGATGCTGCCTTCACCCTTGTGCGTAAGACTGTGGGTAATTCCTGCCCGGTCTTCGTGGTGCGCCAGCTTCCGCCCGCGGCGATCGACGCGCTGCTGGATCGGGACAAGGGATACACCATGCGGGAGGTGGCCGAGAACGACGCATCCGGGCTGATTTTCACTCATCGTATGGAACTGATCTCGTGGCTCAATGGCGACGCAGAACGCCGCGAGGGCATCAGCCCGCTTGTGGATGAGTTGATGCAGGACCCGCCGCCGGTGTTGCCGGCGGCAGCGTGATCGGCATGTTAATGACGCTCGCCGCAATGCTCATCATGCTGTTCTCCTCCGCATTTCTGCATCCAAGCCACGCCCGCTCCCGTGACGTGCCACGCCAGTTCCAGAAGGAACACCCGTGTCCGTCCACCGGGCGCAAATGGGGCGCCTGCCCAGGCTATGTGCGCGATCATATCAAGCCGCTATGCGCGGGTGGTGCCGATGCGACGTGGAATATGCAGTGGCAGACAACTAAGGACGCGAGGGCAAAGGATTACGAAGAACGGCGGGAATGCAGGAGGCACTGAAGGTTCTGGCCGTGAGTGCTTGGAACGCTCACGGCCAGGCATTTACACCTCTGACTAGACGTGCACCGGAAGTTCGGCGCCGTGTGGATGCATACCAGGCGGCCCGATATGCGAGTAGATCTCTACCCCGGCACCACCGCTTGATGTGCCAGCGGACACACCAAACCCGTCGGCAAGCGTTGAAGTAAGGCGTAGGCTGTCGACCACGTTGTT
>Ga0105247_10000411_pt1 | contig 36332 bp, 32 predicted proteins | sample KBSS24metaG_FD_81519 | JGI IMG/M metagenome (GOLD analysis project Ga0105247, IMG submission 81519) | Switchgrass rhizosphere microbial communities from Kellogg Biological Station, Michigan, USA - KBS S2-4 metaG | ecosystem: Host-associated > Plants > Roots > Rhizosphere > Soil | place... | reverse complement strand
CGACTCGCAAAATTGGTTTCGCTCTTACGGAAATGAGAACTGGGAATTTGATGACAACGGATTGATGCGTCGCCGTTATGCCTGCATCAACGACTTGCCGATCAAGGAATCAGACCGCAAATACTTTTGGCCACTGGGTCGACGTCCCGACGATCATCCAGGCCTTAGCGATCTCGGTCTTTGAAGTGAGAAGAAGGAAAGGTTTTGACATGCTGGAGACATCTGAACTCATCAACCGCGACGTCAAGCCGAACGGTCACGCTCCTGTACCCGAAGGATTGTACGAGAACCGCTTTGCCATAACGGTCGACGGCGTACTTCAGCAAACATCAAAAGATGAGTTGCTCGTCGACGTGATCAATCGTAGTGGCATTCAGTTGCCGCAGGTTTGCTACCACCCCCAACTTGGTCCAATTCAAACCTGCGACACCTGCATGGTCGAGATCAACGGTGAGCTGGTGAGAGCGTGCGCCACCCGAGTCTCGCCAGGCCTGAATGTCACTACAAATTCCACCGCGGCGAGCGAAGCACAACGCGAAGCGTTCGACCGGATTCTCAGCAACCACCTGCTTTACTGCACTGTTTGCGACAACAGCAACGGCAACTGCACCGTGCACAACACGACCAAGTTGCTGGGAGTTGAGCATCAGAACATCCCGTTTCAAACGAAGCCATACGCAGTAGACAACACGAATCCTTTTTATCGTTACGATCCAAACCAGTGCATCCTGTGTGGTCGATGCGTTGAGGCCTGCCAGAACCTCGAGGTCAACGAAACACTATCGATCGAATGGGAGAGTCCACACCCGCGTGTGCTCTGGGACGGTGGTTCAACTATAGGCTCATCGAGCTGTGTGTCGTGCGGTCATTGTGTCACCGTTTGCCCTTGTAACGCATTGATGGAAACTTCAATGCTGGGCCACGCAGGTTTTTTTACGGGACTACCGCAACCCGCGCTCGACGGCATGATCGAGATAGTCAAAGGAGTCGAGCCCGAGTCCGGTTTCGGAGCCGTCATGCGCGTCTCCGATGCAGAAGAGGCGATGCGAGAGTCGCGTATTCGTCGCACCAAAACAGTGTGTACGTATTGTGGCGTCGGTTGCAGCTTCGACGTGTGGTCCAAGGATCGACACATTCTGAAGATCGAACCGTTTGAAGGGCCGGTTAACGGCGTCTCGACGTGTATCAAAGGAAAATTTGCGTGGGATCACATCAATAGCGAAGACCGTTTGACGAAGCCGCTCATCAGGGAAGGCGGCGTGTTCAGAGAGGCGAGCTGGGAAGAAGCCCTGAGCCTCGTGGCGCGGCGCTTAAATGAAATCAAAGCGGCGAATGGACCAGACTCAATCGGCTTGATCTCATCTTCGAAGTGTACCAACGAAGAGAGCTATCTGATGCAGAAGCTCGCGCGCGCCGTCGTCGGTACAAACAACATCGACAACTGTTCGCGTTACTGCCAGTCACCGGCGACGACGGGGCTGTTTCGAACCGTCGGTTATGGTGGCGACTCGGGTTCGTTCACGGATGTCGCAGCGGCTGAGCTGGTGATTATTGTCGGCAGTAACACGGCCGAGAGTCATCCGGTACTCGCCACTCGCATCAAACGCGCGCAAAAACTTCACGGGCTAAAACTGATCGTTTCTGATCTGCGCGAAAACGAGATGGCGCGACGCGCCGACGTTTATTTCCACGCGGAACCCAGCACCGATCTGATCTGGTTGTCGGCCGTAACGCGCTACCTGATCGACAACGGATTCGCCAAAAACGAGTTCATCAACACTCACGTAAACGGATTTGAGGAGTATCGGAAGAGTCTCGAGCCTTTCACTCTGGAATTCGCTTCACAGCGCTGCGGATTGCCAATCGACACGTTGAAGAAGGTGGCCCACATGATCGCTGATGCGAAGACGATGTGCATCTGTTGGGCCATGGGCGTTACCCAACACAGCATGGGCTCAGACACATCAACCGCCATCTCGAATTTGCTCCTCGTCACTGGCAACTACATGCGGCCCGGCACCGGTGCGTATCCGTTACGCGGACACAACAACGTACAGGGCGCCAGCGACAACGGCTCAATGCCGGACAATCTTCCCGGTTATCAGCCCGTCGCTGATCCTGTGATCCGCGCGCGCTTCGAAGACTACTGGAAGGTCACGATACCGCCACTCAGGGGACTCGACAATCACCAGATGGTTGACGCCATTCACGCCGGCAAACTCAAAGCCATGTACATCATTGGCGAGGAGATGAGCATCGTCGATTCGAATGCGAACTATGTTGACGATGCCTTCTCGAAGCTCGAGTTCATGGTCATCCAGGAAGTCTTTTTCGGAGACGTTTGCCAGTTTGCGGACGTGGTCCTGCCCGCGACGCCGAGTTTGGAAAAAGATGGAACGTTTACGAGTAGTGAGCGCCGCATTCAGCGTCTCTACCAGGTGTTTGAACCGCTCGAGGGATGCCGGCCCGATTGGCAGATCATCCGCGATGTAGCAAACCACATGGGAGCGGACTGGAACTATCAGCACCCGTCAGAAGTGATGGCAGAGATCGCCGCGCTCACGCCTCTGTTCGCCGGAGTTAGTTACGACCGTTTGGAGGGATATCAATCACTTCAGTGGCCCGTAGCGCCCGACGGTTCAGATCAACCGTTGCTGTATACAAAAGACTTTCCGTTTCCGGACGGCAAGGCTCGTCTGTTTCCGACGAAGTGGCAGGAGCCAGCCGACCAACCTGACGCGGAATTTGATCTGCACGTCAACAACGGCCGTCTACTCGAACATTTTCATGAAGGCAATCTCACGTATCGCACTTTGGGAATCGCCTCGAAGACGCCGGACACGTTTGTGGAAGTCTCGCCGGAGTTGGCCCAGGAGCGAAACCTCACGACGGGTAGCTGGGTTCAACTCACTTCACGCTACGGAAAGATTCGTGTGCGTGCGGTGGTCACCGATCGCGTTCATGGAAAAGAACTGTACGTGCCGATGAACTCAGTCGAGAACCCGATTAATCGCCTGACAAGCAGCTATACCGATCCGGTAACGCACACGCCGGCATTCAAAGAAGTCGCGGTGAAGATGACTGTTTTGGGCGAGGTTGGCGAGAGTCCATTGCCCAGAACCAACTCGCGTTGGGGCCACCCGACGCCACAACGCGGAGTTGAAGTCGAACGCAAATGGCAGCGTCCCGACTATCGCTTACCGGGACCAAAACTCATTCAGATTCAACCGCTGCGGGCGAGGTAGCAAGGAGAGATTATGGCGCAACCAATTCCATTGACACTGCCACCACGCAATCAGCAACACGAGCTTGATGTGCGACTCGAAGCTGCGCCTGTAAAACACGCGGAGGCGATTCTCGCTGCTTATGAAGTTCTTCAGCTTATGCACGACAAGGGCGTGCTCGAGTTGATGCGCGGAACGTTAGGCGGCGGTGAGATCGTCGTTCAGCAGGCTGTAACCTTCTTTAACGACGCAGCCGCGATTCGCGCGTCACGAAACACACTGCTCTTGATCAAGGCGCTCGGCGAAGTTGAACCAGCCCTGCTGAATGATTTCACGAACGCCTTGCCGAAAGCGCTGGCCCAGGCGAATCGCGAAGAAGCTAAGCCGCCGGGCCTTTTCAAATTACTGCGAACATTTTTCGATGCGGACTTTCGACGTGGGTTAGCAGCCTTCAACGATCTGCTGCGAGTGTTTGGACGAAACTTGAGGAACAAGGTTAGGGACAATGGGAACTAATAATCGCTGGATCATCGCTTTTGCTGGAGTGTGTATGCAGATCGCGTTGGGCGCGGTCTATGCATGGAGTGTTTTTCGAACGCCGTTGGCGACTCAGTTTGGCTGGACCATTGCTGAAGTCACGCTGACGTTCACGATCAGTATCTTTGTGTTGGGAGTGGCGGCGTTCTTTGGTGGCTTGTGGCTCAATCGCAAAGGACCGCGCGTTGTCGCGATCACGGGCGGCGTGCTTTACGGCCTCGGAGTATTTCTGGCGAGCTTTTCTGCAAACAAACTCTGGTGGTTGTACCTGAGTTATGGACTGATAGGTGGACTGGGTCTCGGGTTTGCTTACATCGTTCCGGTGGCTGTGCTCGTGAAATGGTTTCCTGATCGTCGCGGACTGATCGCAGGTATTGCGGTCGGTGGCTTTGGAGCGGGCGCGTTGATTACAGCGCCAGTAGCGACGTATTTGATCAGGAGTGTAGGCGTGCTCGACACTTTTGCGTATCTTGGCGGCGCCTACCTGATCGTCACCGTAGTAACTGCATTCTTTATGCAGAATCCTCCCGAAGGTTGGCGACCGGCGGGTTGGACGCCGCCCGCGTCGCAAGTGTCGCAACGTGCCGGAGGAGATTACACGCTAAGCGGCGCGCTGCGAACTTGGCAGTGGTATGGGTTGTGGTTGCTGCTCTTTCTGAATACGTTTGCAGGCATCTCGGTCATCTCGCAGGAGGCGCCGATATTTCAGGAGTTGGTCGGTGTGACCGCGGTTGTGGCGGCGAGCATGGTTGGCATTGCCAGCATCGGCAACGCGTTTGGCAGAGTGTTCTGGGCGTGGGTTTCCGATTCGATTACGAGGCGCGCCACGTTCCTCGTGATGTTACTGCTGCAGGTTCTATTGTTTTGGTTGCTGGCCGGCGCCACCACGGTGGTTTGGATGACGATACTCGCTTTCGTCGTGTTGATGTGTTACGGCGGAGGTTTCGGCACGATGCCCGCGTTTGCGGCTGATTACTTCGGGCCGAAGAATGTTGGGCCAATTTACGGTTTGATGTTGACGGCGTGGGGCACTGCGAGTGCTGTTGGACCATTGTTGATTGCGTACCTGCGGCAGAGTACCGGGGCGTATTATCGTCCGCTGCACGTGATTGCTGTAGTGATGCTGATTTCGGCACTCCTTCCGCTGCTGATGTCTCCGCCGAGACGGAGTCGCGGAGAGCGTGACTTAAGCGAATCAGAGACGGCGCCGGTTCGATCGAAGGCGGCTTGATGCTATGGACGTTGCACCGATTCGCGTTTTGATCGTTGAGGATCATCCAGTCTTTCGTGAGGGGTTGAGCACGATCATTGGTTCGCAGCGGGACATGCTTCTTGTTGGACAGGCTGGCGATGCAGTTGAAGGCTTGTCAGAGTTTCGTCGATGCAAACCCGACATCACGCTTATGGACGTTCGGCTACCTGGCAGTGATGGAATCGATGCTTTGATCTCAATTCGTGGTGAACTTCCTCAGGCGCGCGTGATTATGTTGACGACTTTGGATAGTGATGGAGAGATCCAACGCGCGTTACGGGCAGGCGCCGCGGCGTACATTCTCAAGAGCATGCCGACAAACGAGCTGCTCGAAGTCGTCCGATCAGTTTATGCTGGCAAACGACATGTTTCTCCGGAAGTGGCGGTGCGTCTTGCCGAACACCTCGGTTCCGAGGATCTGACGACACGCGAGATGGAAGTGTTGCGACTCATCCGCGACGGCTTTCGCAACCGGCAGATTGCAGACGAGCTGGAGATCGCCGAGACCACGGTCAACTATCACATCAAGCATCTAGTGGATAAACTCCAGGCCAACGATCGAACCCACGCTGTAACCATCGCAATCCGACGCGGCTTGCTTCAGGTTTGACGCACTCTTTCTCTGCGCAACCTCTGCGTTCTCTGCGTCTCTGCGGTTTAAATGCTTTTTCGTTTTCTTTTACCGCAGAGACGCAGAGAACGCAGAGGTTGCGCAGAGAAAACTATAGCCGACTTCCTAAACACGATGGATCCTGGAACCGTAATCAGAACTTCGGTGCCGGAGGTTGCGGAGCTGAGGAGGGTGAGTTTGCCGCCGATGCGTGCGGCGCGTTCCCGCATCCCCTGTAAACCGAAATGCTCATCTTTCCCCAGGCTCAGGACCACAGACTCAATGCCGACACCATCATCCTTGACGCGCAAGAACAGATCCTGTTCGTATCTCAACTCCACCTGCAATCGAGTCGCATGTGAGTGGACAATCGAATTCCTGATCGCTTCATAACCAATACGATAAACTTCGTCTCGCACTATCGGATGCATTTCCTTCGACGCGCCCACCACTGAAAAATCCACCGTCATTGACTCCGGCAGCAACCCGTTCTTCGTGGCCCGGCGAAGTGCGCGAGCAAGATCGTTTGTCTCAATCGTCGAGCTGCGCAACGAATTCAACGCCGCCCGGCTTTCCTGCGTCGCCTGATTCAGCCACTTGGATAACTTCTGCATCGTCCGGCGCATATGCTCGGGATCGGAGATCGTATTCAAAGCATTATCAGCCACCATCGTGCAGGCATGAATAGTTTGCAGGAACGTATCGTGAAGCTCTCGGGCCATGCGAGTGCGCTCGTCGAGTCGTTCGTCGAATCTCAAACTAATGACACGCGCAATCTGTCGCACACGCAATCGATAAAGACAAAACAGGATCAGCAGAGCGGCCAGAATACACGCCACTCGGAACGCGGTCGTTTGATACCACGCCGGTGGAATGATGAAGTTTAGCGTAGCGCCCATGTCGTTCCATACACCGTCGTTGTTGCAGGCAATCACGTGAAAGCTATAGCTTCCTGGTCCAAGATCATTGTAGATGGCTTGCCGGCGTGTGCCAGGTTCCTGCCAGTTGACATCGTGACCGTCCAGCTTGTAACGAAACTGCACCTTCTGCGGTACTGAGAAACTGAGTGCGGTGTAGTCGATTTGAAGATCGCTGGTCAGAGCTGGGAGGCGTACGTTTTCGCCCGGCAGGTAATTCTTCCTATCGGCCACAATCGCTTCGATCTGCACGAGCGGAGGAATCTCATTTTTATACAAGTGATTCGGATCGATCATTTGTACAGACAGTCCGTTCGCAAACCAGAGCCGTCCATCAATAGTCTTGCCGGCTCTTGGCTGAGACGCGGCGCTGCCCGGGCGCGCACCCTCCGACGCTTCGAAGATTTTCATCGCTACCGGACCGTCCGGATGCTCCCACCATTTCTCGAGCTCCGCTGGTGCAATCCTCACGAGCCCACAATTTGTGTACATCCAGAGTGAGCCGGAATCATCTTTGACTAAACTGAATATCAAAGAGCAGGGAAGTCCGTTCTTAATCCCGAGATCCTTCACGTGGCCATCTTTCCACCTGAATAGTCCGCTGTTGGTTGCAACCCAAACCGACTGCGCGGATTCAGCCAGCAGATGGTTGACGACTGGAGCTTTCTTATCTTGCAGCAGAGAAGTAACCTGCAATTGTCCCGCACGATAGTGGGCGATTTGATTGTCGGTCCAGGAGCCCAGCCAGATGCCGCCCTCGTTATCTGACACGAGCCACGAGGCGTATTGAATATCGTTAACCGGAACTTCTTCCTGAACTTTTTGATCTCTGATTCGATAAAGGTGACGTGGAGTGGTATACGCCATGGCCCAGATGTTCTGGTCCAGATCTTCGGTGATGGCAACCACCTGGCCGCCGAGTGCGAGTGCAGATCCGTCCGGCTTCGTTACCTCGAGGAACTTTCCGCGTTCGTAAACCATTAATTTCTCGTCAACGCCAAGCCATAATCGACCGGAATGATCCTCAAACATTCCCGACACGACTTCACCCGGCAATCCATTGATACCAGTGAACTCGTCGTTCCGAAGATTGTCGAGACTTCCTCTGCCTCCGATCCATAGTGAGCCATCACGCGCTGCGAGAATGGATCGTATCTCGGCAGAAGAGACACCTTCCTGAGTCGAGAAACTCGTGATGCAGGTGTTCCGGAAAAGATCCACGCCGCCGTTCGTCGTAACCCAGAGATTGCCCTCGCGATCCTGAAAGAAGGTGAGCACCGAATCGCCCGATAGACCATTCACTCTGCGGAAATGATCTGCTTTCCCGTTGTAAATGCGATAGAGACCTTCAGAGATTGTCCCGACCCACAGGGCACCGTCGCGATCGAGAAATAAGCTTTGCGCATTCACGCGAGAGCCGTCGAATCCCGGAATGGCATAGCTGGCCCACTTTCCGTCAGCGTAGTGGCGCACGCCTAACTTGGGACCCGTGCCTTCCAGTGCGACCCAGAGTGATCCTGATGGACCAGCGGCAATGTCGATTACACCCGGGCTGCCCTTCAAATGCTTCAGTTCTTCTGCGAAGAAAGTCTCTGTAGATCCTGATCGCCAGCGGACGAGGTTGTATGAGCCAATCCATAAGTTCCCCAAACTGTCCTCAGCCAAGCCGACGCCATAATTAACAGGAATGCCGGACTCCGTGCCGTAACACTGAAGTTGTCGATCTACAGCGCGACAAAGCGGTCCCTTTCCGTCAGTGACGCGATACCGTGTGACCCAGATGTTTCCTTCGTGGTCTTCGATAATGGTGCTGATTCCGATCGCGGTGGAGTAGGTGATGAGCTCTCCGTCTTTCAGTCGACTTAGACCATAAGGCGTACCGATCCAGAGACTGCCATCACGGGCTTGGCGGAGCGAAGTGATTTTGACGTCTGGTAGTGGTTGGCCGCTGGAGGTTGCTGCGGGAACAAATCGTGAGCCATCGAATCGGACCAGGCCGGCTTGTGTGCCAATCCAAATGAATCCATCGGTGGTCTGAGCGATTACATTCGGCGTGCTATTGAAGACTCCATCCTGCATCCGCCAGGCAGTGTGCCCGTACTGCGAGATGCGTCTATTCGGATCGACTGCCTTGGCTGGATTCGTGATGAGAAATAGTAGTAGTAGACATTGAACTGATAAGAACCACGTAGAGTTGGTCTTAGTCATTTAGTCGACCTTCTCCTCTGCGTAGCCTCGGCGCTCTCTGCGTCTCTGCGGTGATTTAAACCGCAGAGACGCAGAGGACGCAGAGGTTACGCAGAGAAGTCTAACGAAGAGTCAGGAATTCAGGCGTTTCTTGATCTCATCGCACGTCTGGCGCAGAGCGGCCTGGACGCCTGCGACCTGGTTGATACCGTTGAGCAGAACAAAGTCGTGAATCATGCCGTTGTATCGTGTGGCCGTTACTTCAACGCCGGCATCCTTCAGCTTGCGTGCATAAGCTTCGCCCTCATCTCGGAGCGGATCGTTCTCCGCGGTTATGACGAGCGCCGGTGGCAAGCCGCGCAACTGATCGATACTCGCCTGTAGCGGCGCTGCATACGGATCCTTTTTCGTCTTTGCGTCGGGTGCGTAGATGTTGTAGCCATACTGCATGAAGGCGCGCGCCAGGAATCTTCCGGTTGCGAATTCTCGATATGATTCGGTGTCGAAGTTGGTGTCGGTGGCGGGAATCAGAAGTACCTGGAATTTGATCTTCGGACCGCCACGCTCTTTCGCCATCATCGCGACGACAGTCGACATGTTGCCGCCGACCGAGTTACCGACAACAGCCATTCGCGTACCATCCACGCCAATCTCCGCACCATGTTCCGAGACCCACTTAACCGCCGCGTAGTTCTCTTCGATCTGGGTTGGATAGATCGCATCAGGGATCGGAGTGTATTCAGGAAACACCGCGACTGCTCCGCTGCCGACTACCAGATCACGGACCAGTCGTTTGTGATTCTCGAAGTTGCCGGCGATCCAGACGCCGCCGTGTATGAACAGGATCACGGGAGGCGTGCCTTGCACCTTCTCGGGTTTCACGATGTAGAGTTTCACTTTCCGCTCGTTCTCGGAAATATTTTTCTCCGTGATCGTGATCCCCGACATATCAACTGGCGTCTTCGACTGTAGGCCAGTCAAAGTGGCACGAACCTCCGGTCCAGGCTTTTCCCAGAACGGGCTACTGTCTTTGTTCAGTTCCTTGAGAAAGCTCCGGATCTGCGGATCGATGTTAGGATCTGACGCCGGATCAACTGCGACCATTGTTTTTGACATAGTTATTACTGCTCCTATAAAAATTAAGATGATCGAAACGAATTTCATTTTGTACTCCATGGGTTTAAGAGGAATGTTAGGGGAGGGGAGTTAGTCGTTCTTTTAGTTACTTGCGCATTTCCATTCAAACTTGCGGTAGTTGGAAGCGGCAAAATGAGTAGTGAATGACACATGCATATAGCTTGCCTCGACGTTCACTATGCCGATCCGCGAGCCGCTGCGGCGTGCGTTGTGCTCCCATCCTGGCAGGCGTCAGAGCCGGAAGAGTGTGTGGTAAGGACGATTGATAAGGTGATGCCTTACGAACCCGGAGCTTTCTACCGGCGTGAATTGCCGTGCATCCAAACGGTCTTGAAGGCACTTAGTCAGGTCCCAGAGATCCTGGTTGTTGATGGCTACGTTTGGTTGGGCCAGGGGAAGAAGGGGCTCGGCGCCTACCTGTTCGAAGCGAGGGGAAGTCTCGGAGCGGTCGTCGGAATCGCAAAGACGCACTTCGTCGGAGCCGAACCCGTGGTTGAGGTCTTTCGAGGACAGAGTCGTCGTCCGCTTTTCGTTTCAGCAGTCGGGATGGAGCTTGCGGAAGCCTGTGCCCACGTACAAGAGATGCACGGAAAGTTTCGCCTGCCGTGGGCAATGTCAGAAGTCGATCGTCTCGCTCGTGAGTCTGTTTCGCGAAGCTGATCCAAATCATGCCTGACAAGGAAATAAAAGAACTGCAGGACGTTGCCTTTCGGAAGATCGGGCGCAATTTGGTTAACTTCCAGCAGCTCGAACGACTTCTGAAACTCATCATCGTCCGAAGCGATGTTCAAGGCTGTGCATCAGAGTTGGCAAAGATCCTTCGGGACAAGGACAAAAATATCGACTGCAAGACACTCGGCTTACTCGTTCGGGACTTCTTCCAAAGTGTCTATTCGAATCGCTTGTCATACGATGGCTCGCTCAATGATGTCGATGACGTATGGGTATCGATCTGCGTTACAGTTAAGTCAAACTCAATCGAACATCAAGAGCGTCAACTCCGCGAACTCGTCAAAGAGAGAAACCTGCTGGTTCATGGACTGCTGGCCCACTTCGATCTTGACTCAGTTGAGAACTGCGAGAAACTGATTCATCTGCTCGACGACCAAGTCGATCGGTTGGAGCCTCAGTACCAGTCCCTCATGGACATCATTGGTAGTATGAAGGTAGTGCAGCAAGAGGTCTTAAAGCAGTTGGATGAATGGCGCGAATCAGCGCAAGAAGATGTCGTCTGACCCGCGTCGTATGAACCCAGAACATTGGGTCTGTTAAGTTTGAGTCAGACAAATAAGGGCACCACCGGGGCAATGAAGTGGACTTTGGGGCTACGGGAAACTCCATCTCCTCGACGCGGCAGTACAGATTATTTTGCCCTCGTTAGGTACCCGCAAAAGCAAAGAATTTATCTGATCGCAGATTTCTCACAGAATAGCCCTAGAATTGATCTGCTTTAATTCTCGAGTCATACCCAGCGCCGAATCCCGCCATTTTAAAGAGAATTTCCTACAAGTTGCCGCGATCGAATGGATCTTCCGGTGTAATCACGTCGCGTAAGTCCTGACATTAGGCACTTTTAGCCACCAATATACATTTGCTTGGCGCAGAATCGGGCCTCTGGCGCATTTCCCGTGCGACCGGCACCATCCACGGCCCGAATCCGCCAGCGACAAAACTAAAGGTCGCAATCAGCACGGTTTCCATGGGAAACGGCGGGACTTGCCCGTGTCCGAAAGGGCCGAGGGTAGTCCTGAGCCTAGCACTGCGCCGCCCGCCGACGAGCAATCCTGTTGCCGGCTGCCTTAATCATGATCGACCAGCGGGATAAGTTATAATGTCGCGCATCGCTGAGTTTCTTCTATCCAACGATCCCACTCAGCTCAAGGTGAATGGCCCTTTGTCAACGAGCAACGACTCTCACAAAAAAACTTATGAACACTGAAATACTCGTGTATTGGCAGGGTAGTGGAGATCCCACGGGTTTCTTTTGCTGTGGAGGAGCAATTCTTTTCATCGTCGTGATAGTTATCGTTGCCGTCAAGGCTGGCAGTGAACAAACTAAACAGTTAAACGCGGCGAGAGATGCTTACTTCGATGCCCTTCGGAGACTTAAGGCAAATCCGACAAACGCGGACTTGCGCCAAACGACTCTTCAACTAGGGCGGGCGTATTCAAATCTAACTCGCAACAAGAGCGGGGTTACTATTTTTGATGAAGTTGCTCTGTCCAACGATATAAATGCTGCATGTGCCGGAGCCGCGACACTCGTGACTAACAAGCAGGCTCAATCTCAAACAATCGAAGCGCGTTTACACAAACTTACGGAGTTGAAGGGCAAAGGCCTAATTGATGACGAAGAGTACGCGGCAAGGAGAACGAAAATTCTGGATGAAGTGTAAGAGAGGATGAGAAGTTATCTTTTTATCGACGGGGCATATCTTCGACGTAATTACGCTGACTGCGTCCGTCCGTGGTAAGGCTCGAATGGAGAAATCGACTTTACGAGATTCCTTGGGAGATTCAGTTGGCGCTGGATGAACGCAAAGAGATAACGCTGGAGTCAAACCGTTCAACTGGAATATCGACAAGCTATTTCAAAAAATCGGAAATTAAAAGAGGGATGAACTTACAAACCCTTTTGACCGTTGTTGGTGGGATCGGTCAGGTCGTTGTAGATTTGTGGAACAAAGCACAACCAGTTCAAGCACAAGACCAGTCCGTCATATCACAATTAGACAAATGAGAGAATTTGTTGCGGTAGCTCATCCAATGTTTGCGTTCAATGCAAGCGCGTTGAAACAGCAAGCTTTGATGTTTCGGCGAGTGGCGATTCCAACTCTCTCCGATATTTTATCGGCCACCCACGAAGATACGAAAGATACTAGGAGCACATTGGAGTGGCTTAAAGAGGTCGGTATTGTATTTGAGCCAACGGCTAGGCCAAAGTTAAAGCTATCTACACCTGAATATGAAAGTACCCGCGACTTGTTGGTTGAGGATGGCAAGAGCTTAATCGAATTCCTTTTCGGTCTTCGCGTAGAAGAATTGGTGAGTGCTCGAACCGACGAGAAGAAAATGGCTGAGGTTCGAAAGAAACTTGAAGTTGCTAGAATGGAATCTGTACTTCTCGCCGCCATCAACGAGGGGAATAAATTAGTTGAGAACGCGAAAAGCTTGGCAACAAACCTCACTCGACTTTTTAGTATAGAACTGCGAGAAATTGATCACTTAGACGCGCATCCGATTTTGCCGGACGAGTTTGTTTCGTTTGAGTCAACTAATCCTGCAACGAAACACGAGGTCGTGAGAATTGTGCTGAATGCCCTACCCATACCTGACGAGAAAACACCGTGGGAGCAAATTATTGAATACCGGGAAGATCCCTCGTCCCATGACAAATTCTTAGATCTCAGACAATGGATGAGCGAGATCGCTCGTGGCGATCTGACGCCGCAGGAAGTCGAAGAAAAACTTGAATACTTACTAAGCCGATATCGTCGGCATATGGAAATTCACAAATTGAAATCAAACACTACGATGTTGCAAACGATGGTGGTGACGACGGCAGACGTATTGGGAAACTTAGCAGGCTTTCAATGGGGGAAAGCAGCACAAACTCTATTCTCGCTGAAACACAGACAAGTTAATTTATTAGAAGGGGAACTAACAGCAGAAGGCAGTGAGGTGGCTTACCTTATGAAGGCCAGAGAAATTTTTGCTTGAGTACTCCTGTGGCATTGGTCAAAGTTGAAGGATAAGAGAACAACAACATTTGAAGTGGTTAACTTCATAGGATCGATAGCCTCTATCACGGGTATCTCTTTGCTTTGGCTCAAAAACAGCATAAACATTTCGCCAGATGTGATCGTCACCGTTCTTCTAGCGGTCTCTTTCTGCTTCGGACTACTTCTTTTTGATGTTCTCATAATTCGCCTCGTGTATCAGAAATTGGTTTTCAATCGAAGTAGTTTGGCTAAGTATGCGTATTACCTTCTGGTGACTCCGATCCTAATTGTGGCAACGATCATTCTCGTTTTGTTGTTGGGAAAGGTGATCTCGTCAGCAGAATTTAAATGGCTATTTAGAGCATGAGACTCGCTGTTGGACAATAACGATCTGGTTTTGTGAACCGAAATTTTGACGAGGTCATCCCAAGAAAGGCCAGTTTTATTCATGGTGACAGTTGGTGACACTCGGTGAGTAGGCACTTGAAACGTCTACAAAACCTTTATTCATCGGTTCGATTCCGATCGCCGCCTCCAAACCTTACCCCATTTGTCGCAAAAAGGATCCTCCAAGAATAAGGGCACCACCGGGCTTCTGTCGTAGCGCGCGGTGATGCCCCGCCTATGCCTCCTAACCAGCATAAGGCGATGCTGATCTATTGATCTCCTACGGCACAACTTTCGTGGCGTGCTCGCTCCAGCCGCTTTGTCCACCTGCACTGACCGCCGCTACTCGAAACCAATAACGCTTACCACTGGTTAAGTTCACGATGAGTTTGCTGGCGGAGGTAGCAATCCCAACGTGCGTCCAACTGCCGGCTGCGGCCGGATCCTGGCTCGCCTCGATCGTGTAACTCCGAGCGTTCGCAACCGCCTTCCAAAACAGATTGACCTCGCCTTCGTGCTCACCGGGATTCGCACTCAGTGCTTGCGGCACGCCGGGGAGCGTCGGTGCCGAACGGGAGGCTTTGATTTCCATGCCCGCGCTGGTAATCAGCGAGTGGTCGGTTCCGGCAATGCTTTCTACATACGCGGCGAGTTTGGTCAAACCCTGGTCCAGCCGTGCTTCGGCGTTTTCCTGTGTCACAACTCGTGTCGAGACTTCTGATTTTGCTGCCTGGACCAAAGCAAACGCTTGCGTGAGCTCATCCAGAGCGGTCGTGATCTCAGTTAATGGTGGATTGGGACTCGGAAAGCTGGTGTTGTTCGTCATCGCCGTTACTATTTGCCGGCCTTTCGCCAACTTGTCAGTGATAGAAAGATTTTTCAGGTTCAGTCTGATTCTAGCCATAAGCTTCTCCTGGTTGTTGTTGGTCAATGGGGAGACAATTTTGGGAGCAAATTGTTCATTGCATTTGCGGCGTCACGTCTTTCCTCCGGCAGATCACTTCCCGGATTCGCGGAATCACTTCTCGGCTGCGTCAGACTTCCTTTGCAGCTTGAGCGACACCTAATCAGGTTTTCGTAAATCGCTTCATGGATCCATGAAATCCTGTCTGAATCTTTGCGCATCCCGTTTAGGATCCGAGAGAGTTCACAATGCAAGACTCCACTCTGCTTGTCGGCTCTCGGGCGACCGGGATAAGTTCTCGTCGATCCCAGTCATCACTTCAGCGATCCGGATTGCTTTTTCGTCGATCCGAAATAGGTGCGCCGTGGAAGTCTGGTAGGCGCGGGGCGATCCGGATTGCGATCAGGCAGCGGGAAGAAATCAAACAAAGCAGTTCAGTCAGGTAAGTCGAGATGTAATGAACGATTACTCTGATAACTACCGGGTTCGCGGGCGGCGCACAGAAGACTTACAGTTTGCATGCGAGCGTTTAGCTTTACACTCGTTGCAAAATTCGCCTGAAGTCGGTTTTTCTTTACGGGATTCGTAGTTTGATGTGGGCCAATGGCGGCAGTTCGCGCAGAAATGCCAGGTGTTTCGATTGCGTTTGCGTCGATAGGTTTTGGTCATGTGTTTTGTGCTCTTGTTTGTAGGATTCTGGGCAAAGTTCAGAGCCTTGGTTGAAAACACAATGGGGAGACGGGAGAAAGTTGAAAAAGCGCTAGAGTGGCTAACGCCTTTTCATTTTTGAAAACCTAAAGCGCGGGCAGGGTAGGTGAGTGGTCGCAGAAAAGTCCTTAGAAAGTTCTTAGAAAACTCTTAGAAATTATTTTTAGAATTTCGTTCATCGGATTCAGCGCCGTTTTATGAGAAAACTCGAAAAATGGGCTTGACGAGTTTGGACCATCGGTTAGAATGCGCCGCATTCGGCGGGCTTGCTGGAGTATAGACAGTGACCCGTTTAGTTATCGGAAGAGGTCGGTAACTAATCTCCGTGCCGAATGTTCTAAGGAGCTGAGAGCTCTCGGGTGCACATGCGTGCACACGAGGGCTCTCGGTTTTTTTTGCGTCATCAGGATATTAGCGAACTGTCTGCCAACAACTCGCCTTCTACTACCGCAAGCTGAGCGTCAACCATTCCATACAAGTTCAGCTCAGCGCAGCGGGTGAAGGCGAAATGCTTCGCTGTGTTCGCAAGTAGTTTGGGATGCGCGGAATTTTCCAGCGTTCCCATCAAGACGAACATTGCGGCGGCAGCTTCATCGCCAGCGCGACAGATTATCTCGGCCAATGCTTCGACTTTTTCTTCATTCGAATAATCTCCCTCGCTTTCTTGCGTTAGCGAGAACTCGGTCGTCTCGATGATCTGTTCGCCGGCATCGGCACGCCGCACGAGATCAGGCAGTAACGGATCGTTGATCTCCAAAGCATAACGAATAACGTTTCGCCACTGTGGGTCTATTGATCCGCCATTTATGACTGATTGAGCGCGACGTCGGAGAGCATCGCTGATTGTGATTTGGATTGTTTCAGTTTCGTGAGGTGTTTCTTCTTGCGCTGATGCGCTACCATGCATAGACATAATCTTCAACCTTTCTCGTAAAGGGTTGACGGTTTAGGGCTGGCTTTGTGTTGGTATCACAAGTCGGCCCGCTTCTTTTGTCGGAGGGGATGCGACACTATAGCACAGCTATCTTCGTTCAGGTGTTGAAAAAATTGATAACGTTAATACGAAAATCAACAGTGGTCCACCAACGGATCGACCCCCCCCCGACAGCCTCGCTAAGTTCCCCGAATATATTCCAACCTATTTTTTACTCGTAAAAGTATGGCTTCCGCCCCACTGTAATTCGCTTGTTGCTATACCTCTTGAAAAGCCACTCTCTTTCCGCTTCACTTAACGGCGAGGGAGGTTGCGCTTTCAACTTCTCGATCGCGTGTCAGAAACATTGACCGGCATCTTCGTTTTTTGGATTAAGAGAATGAGCCCGGGCTTGTCTCAAAGCAGCCACTTTATAATTTTTCGTCCCAGTAATCTTGTAACCCTGCCTTATAAAGAAAATGCGAGACCATTCGTGTGAGTAATTCGGCGACCTTGTAAGACCAATACTTTTTCATTCTCTCTATGACATCCGAGGTATACCTGTTAACCATGTCCTCTTCCACGGGATTTCTAACTCCGTCAAGATCGATATTTTGGGAAGAACAGCGGAGTCGCTGACTCATCTCGACAAAGCGCGAGCGATCTTTGTTTCACTGAAGGACAACTCGTGCGGCGCGAGCACTCGGACTCACTCATCAGGGTCTATCGAAAATCCTCGACAACCGCCAAAGTACACTCGCAGGAGCACGACGTCCAAAAAGAACGCGCCGCAACACATTTCACAATCTGTGTGTTTGCAAAATCGTGTAATGACGTCGTTGATCCTCTCTGGCCAGCTGCCGAAGTGCGTCCCAGAGCCGCAGTATTTGCTGCTAATTGGTCGCGTTAGCGACTATGAGAGAAATGAGTTTGCGCTATACAGCTCTCTAACTCTGGTTTAAGCCGTTGTTCGGTGAGTTGACTATTTCGTCGCCCGCGGCTTGTCCAGGACAGCTCTCGCAATCGCAAGCGTCGCATACGCACGCGGAGCATCGTATTTAAAGTTTTTTGCTACTTCGATTGCACGGAATAGGTCGTCCTCGGCGAGGGCACGCAGCACGCGTGAAAAATTAAAGTCGCTATCCGGTAGTTTAGTGAACCGAGCACCATTTTTCTCCACGACCATTGACCATTTCGGCATTCGAATGTCATCGCCGGTAAACTCCTCTGTTGCGTTCGCGAATCGGATCGTCTTGTTTAAGAGTTCCCAAACACGTGCTCGATCGATGGCGAGGAATTGATTAGCCACATTGATTAGCGCGAAACTTGCGTCGGAATCGCTGGGCCCGACACGTTCGGCTTCATCGACAGCTTTCTGGAGAAGAAGCAAAGCGAAATCGCGATCTGACTCAAACAGCAAACGAGCCGCTTGCGTGTACGACCAGGACCTCTGCGTGTGCGTAAGTTCTCCCGTTTCAGCAAGGCGAGCTACCTTCGCGCCCTTCTTTTCGCGAATGGCAAATTTAACAGATTGAAGATCTACGTAATTAAGTATTTTCGTCCGAAACTGCGAGTCGTCAATGGAACCAGCGAACTCGCGCGCCCGTTTGTCACCCGTTGTAGCGAGGCCCACTGCGGCTTCCGCGTAAATCTGATCGCGGTCCTCTACAGTTCTCGCGCGCTCAATTCGTTTCTCAACGTCGCCGATTTCTCCGTCGTTGTTTTCGGCTTCGATGCCTGTCATTAGTAATGGTTCTGCTACATTGATGTTTCGCCCCTCGGGCGCTGTGAGTTGGCTTCGAAGCGCAGGGGTCGTTTCAGGCATATACTGTTCAAAGAGCGGAAGCAGCCGCGTAATAATTTTCAAGCGACCTCGCCGCCCACACGAACTGTAATCCTGATCCAAAGGCGGCAAAGGTCGTAAGAGTACATTAGCGGCGACGTTGAGAACCCGGGCACGCAAAGCCGGATCGAGATTGGGAGCTACGATTGGGCCATCCGGTTGCATCCACGAACCAGTGCCGTCATACCGGAAGACTATGTAAAAACCCGGTGTGAAGGCATAAGAGGACAAACCGGAAATCGTATTTGCGTCCGCCATAGGATCGGCATCGACTCGCGTCAATAAGTTCGCAAATATCTTATCTGCCAGTGGAGGGTCTTTCGCGCGTAGCTGCGAAAGAAAACCGATCGAGTGAGCACTAACATCGGTAAGAACCGGGGCGGCAAACTCTACCGCGGCTGCGGTTTCACCCGCGGCCAATAATTTGTTAGCCGCTACCAACCTTTTTAGACTTGCTTCTGGACCTGAGTAAGCATCCCACGACCGGCGTTTATTCGTTGCCTCGTCCGACGCTGGCTCGCTTTTAATTTTGGCGAGAAATTGCCCTGCTAGAGCTCTGTCTCGACGGGATGCGACGCTCAATACATCAACACGCAGGTCATTACCGTTCATCTTTTTGATAGCAGAGATTCGAGCTGCCAACTTCTTATCGCTAATCTTGGTTACCGGTGAGTCGTCTGCATCGGCGATCTCGGCTGCTTCCCATGCACGGACAAACAGCGCGCGTGCAGTAATTCTGTCGGCCTCCCATAAAGCATCAGCGGCCCGAGCCAGCACGCGCGACCTCAGCGCGAGATCTTTATAGCTTCGGGCCTCTGTTGCGAGCGAAACTACCATTGACGCGGCAAACATGCGCCGCTGCGCTTCGGTCGCATTGGCATCAATACCAGTTTTTCTTTCTTCCAGTCGTTCGGCGGAAACTCTGTCCTGCGTCTTCGTTTGTGACAGAGATGAGAATGATAGGATCAATAAGCAGCCAACCAGACAAATGGTCTGCGCGTTTTGATTGAGTCGACGTTTGCGTGTGTGCAAGTATCCAGCCTCCGACTGATCAATCCGTTTGTCTGCGCATGCAGAGAGTTATCAGTCAATTAGCTCCTGGCCCGGACCACCCGTACCACAATCCTGGTTTATCTTTTTCTCGCAAGCATAGCTGCCGTCCGGACTAACGCAGCACCAACTGCAGCTAATGCAGCCGCTTTGCTCAGTCCACCATGAACAAACCCAGGCACACCCCTGGGCGCGAACCACCGGAGTTACTCTGAGCGCAATCAACATCAAAACGAGAACCAGAACACTGTTGAGTAACCGAAAGCGAGTAAGAATGGAGCGGATATTCTTCATAGGCATTCTCCTTTTGTCCGACCGTGTGAGGCCGGATGAAGTGACTAAAGTCAGACAGACTTGAGAAATAACCGTTTGAGAGGTCAAATCAACGAATAAAGAGGTAACCTGTTGCTAGTTTGGGAGGCATGCCGAGCGGGCAGCTTGTGTTATACGCCCAGTCTCGCATTCCAGCAATAGGTAAAAACCTGAACCCCAATTATCTTGGAGGCCAGGCTCGAGGAGCGAATCAAATGAGGAATCTAATCTTCGCAATCAACCTGACTCTGGATGGCTGTTGCGACCACACGAAATTAAGTGGTAGTGACGAAATCCATGACTATTTTACGCAGCTCATGCGAGATGTTGACCTATTCGTCTATGGGCGTAAGACCTATCAACTGATGGTTCCTTTTTGGCCCGATGTCGCAAAAAATCATTCTGGACCGACAAAGGCAATGAACGACTTCGCCCAAGCATTCGACTCCAGGAAAATGGTTGTCTTCTCACAATCGTTAGACAGCGCTGAAGGAGAAAAAACGAGAATTGTTCGCACGAACCTTAAAGACGAAATACTTAAACTCAAACAAGAACCAGGCAAAAATATTTTAACTGGAGGTGTATATCTTCCTTCACAACTTATCGAGCTTGGTCTTGTTGATGAATATTATTTCGTCGTTCAGCCAATAATTGCAGGAGAAGGAAGACGGCTGGACGGTATTAACCTACCGGAGAAATTACAATTAAAACTTGCTGAGTCAAAGGCTTTTGAATCAGGATTTGTTGCGCTTCGTTACTTGAAACAGTGACTGCCGATCATTATTCCAGTGTCCGCCAAAGTGGGAACGGCCAGTCAGTGTCGGGTTGAAGATGGAAGGTGTCTTCATCTGGGCCATACCAGGGGTCGTCGAGGGTTACAAGCACTTCCAAATCTTCGTCGCTCATTTGAACCTCCTACCTGGGGCTTGCGCCCCAGGTTTTATTTTATTTGACCTCAGGCCGTCTGAGACTTTGACTGCTCCTTCTTAATAAACTCGAGCAGGTCAGCATTGATGAGATCCTTGTGAGTCGAGCACATGCCGTGCGGCAACCCCGGATAAACTTTCAGTGTGGCGTCCTTAACAATCTTGGAAGACACAAGAGCGGTGATACCGATCGGCACGACCTGATCATCGTCGCCATGCAGGATGAGCGTCGGCACGTCGAACCTCTTGAGATCTTCAGTGAAGTCGGTCTCACCGAACGCCTTGACGCAAAAGTAGATGTTGGGAAGTCCGCCCAACATCGCTTGCAGACGGAAACTATCGAGTATGCCTTGCGAGACTTTGGCTCCGGCCCGGTTGTAGCCAAAGAAAGGGATGCTGAAGTCATTCATAAACTGTGCGCGGTCAGCTTGTATTCCAGCGCGTATCTGATCGAGCAGCTCCATCGGCAGTCCATTCGGATTCGCTTCAGTTTTTAGTAACAACGGCGGAACGGCGCTGATCAGCACTGCCTTCGCAACTCGCGCCGTGCCGTGACGGCCGATGTAGCGAGTCACTTCGCCACCGCCAGTCGAATGACCAACGTGAATCGCATCCTTGAGATCGAGTGATTCGACGAGCGTGGCGAGATCGTCTGCATAGGTGTCCATGTCGTTGCCATCCCACGACTGACCGGAGCGGCCGTGACCGCGACGATCATGCGCAATGCAGCGATAGCCATTCGCAGCCAGGAAGAACATCTGGTCCTCGAACGCATCTGCCGTCAGCGGCCAGCCGTGACTGAACACGATCGGCTGTCCCTGGCCCCAATCCTTGTAGTAAATCTGTGTGCCATCTTTTGTTGTGATGAAACTCATTCTGTCTCCTTTCGATTAGTCTTTCGCAGCAGCGGCAACTGCTGTAGCTTGCGGCGGGATCTCACTGGTGGCTCCGATAAGCCACTCTTCGAAGCGCGTTTCGCCGGTCAGCGCGCCTTCGTCGGGGACAAGTGAACGCTCGCTCAACTCAGTGCCGAAGTAAGGAGCGTGCGGGTCAGCAATAACCGCGCGCGGATCCTTGCGGGCGCTGAGACCCCGGCTAATAAATTCATCGAAACGGAACTCCTCAGGTCCCGCTATCTCAACCGTTCCATTCAACGGCGCTCCCATTGCGACTTTCGCCACGACACTCGCGACATCGTTCGCCGCCATCGGCTGAAAACCGACGGGCGGCAGTCGAACCTTGTTGCCTTCAGTCGCGGAATCGGCGATGCGTGCCAGAAACTCGAAAAACTGCGTCGCGCGCACGATCGAATAAGGGATCGAGGATGCTTTGATCAGTTCTTCCTGAGCGACCTTCGCCCGCATGTAGCCGCTGTTGCGCAGGCGGTCACAGCCGACGATGGACAAGGCCACGTGATGGCCCACGCCTGCGGCTGCTTCGAAGGTGAGTAAGTTGCGAGTTGACGTCTGGAAGAAATTCATGACCGCCGTGTCCTCGAACGACGGCGAATTCGACACATCGACGACTACCGACGCGCCTTCGAGAACTTCGGCGAGTCCTTCACCGGTCAAGGTATTTACGCCGGAATCCGGTGACGCAGGTACAGCCTCGTAACCGCGCTCACGAAGCTGTGTGACGACCTTCGATCCGATGAGCCCAGTGCCGCCAATAACCACGATCTTCATGTTTGACATAACTAAACTCTCCTCAGTTGTGACGTCTATTTAGATACTGGCACTAGCACTGGAGCATTCTTGTCCTTCACCAGGAACACGATGAACTTTGCCGGCTTGGTGCTGCTTGCGTTCCGGCTCACGAGATGAACATCGTCAGGTGCTTCGTAAAAAGTCTGGCCGGGTGTCAGCGTCACTTCTTTTCCACCTTTCACCTGCAACACGATTGAGCCTTCCAACACGTAAACGAATGTTTGTGCATTGTGGCGATGAATGGGATCGGAGCCGCCCGGCGGATATTCAGCTTTGATCAGCAAGACTTCTTTCCCGGGAAGCTCCGTCAGATCTTTGGACATGAGCGGTGTGACCTTGGCCTCCTGTGCCATCACCGTGCCCGTCATTAGAAACAGTAGAACCAGCATTAATTTCGTATGCTTCATGATTAACCTTTCTGTTGTCGTGTGAGCTTGATTATGAGCGAAGCAGGTAGTTCTCGAACCCCTAGATGGTGCGAGAGGAAGATCACTCAATAGTGTTAGGGTACTGAACCTTTTCTTTGCGCGGAGGGACAACAGTGACGCGAAGTCCAAACAGTCTGGCGTCGACTGAATATGCGCCGGGACCGAGAAAGAAGAGCGCGGCTGACAGTAATAGCCTGAGAATGTAAACCACCTCAATCGATTGGTCACCCAACAATAGATTTGCTCCGGCTGCAAGGCACCCAATTACCGAGAGGATAGGTGTTAAGAAGCCGAGCAGAAGGCCGAGCGAAACTACGCCGATTGATAAAATGATGAACCAATGCAGAGCACCAGAAGTGAAGTTGAACTGGTGCGTCAGGTTCAGAGCGAACATGCCTGCTGCTGCTAGCCTTAAGAGGAGTAGCCCGATTCCCGGGCCGCCTTGAGGAAACATTGAGTAGAGTCTTTGCACGGCAGTAAATTATCGGTTTTGCAAAGAACCGAACACCCGAATTGAGGCTATCCGCCCATTACCCTTTTGAGGGATACGGGTTTGTAGAGAGAGCCGTTGTACAAGATCTACAAGATGAAACAAGATTTACATGTAAATCCTGAAAAATCTTGTAAATCCTGTCTAATAGTCAGAACTGGAGCTTCAGGGCGAATTGGATGGAGCGGGGGCCGCCGATTTGGTAGAGAGGGTTGAAGCCGCCGTTGGCGCCGCCCGAACCGAGACTGTTTGCCAGTGTTTGAATCGAGCGGCCAAACAGCGGGCTGGTCAGGACATTTGTGGGACTGCCGAAGTTCGGGTGGTTGAAGAGGTTGAAAAACTCAGCCCGGAAACGCAGCGCCAGTCGCTCCGTCAGATGAAACTGCCGCTGCAATGCGAGATCAACCTGCCACGCTCCAAAACCGCGCAGCACGTTGCGGCCGAAATTGCCCTGAGTTCCTGCGGGCGCCGCGGCAAAAGCAGCGCGATTGAAGATCTTGCCTCCCGCAAACTGCGAGTCATGAATCTCGAATGGAACACCCGGAATCACGTTGGGTCGAGGCGCGAGCTGCGTGCCGGCAGCAAAAAAACTACTCCCCACAACGTTAACTGGCGGAGCTGATCTCGCAAAAAGGAAACTGTCGATCGACCAGCCATTCAATATAGCCTTGGCCGCTCTCATGTCTGGTAAGTCATACGTGACGCCCGCACTAACTGCATGACGAATATCGAAATTCGAATTCCCACGATCAGCGTTGGCATCAGCAATCTGGCCGGGCGTGTTGATATTCGTGGCGATTGCATCTGTCGACGCGATATCTATCGAATGCGACCACGAGTATGAACCCAGCACTTGCAAACCACGCGACAAACGTCGCTCAAACTTGACCTGCAAAGCGTTGTAGTCTGACGTCGCCGAATTGTCAGTCAACACAACGAGCTGAAAATCCGGATTTACGTTGAATAGATTTGTAACTCGTAGCAACTGCCTTCCAACCGAGCCTACATAAGTCAACGAGATTGTTTGATTGTTTCCAATCGACTGCTCCAGCGCGACGTTCCATTGATATGTGCGCGGCAGTTTCAGATGAGGATCGGCAACGAGTATCGTTGCGACCGGCAGATTAGCGTTGATTGCAGGAGGAGCGGCTTCTTGAGGGCTAAGCGGAAACAGCGAGTTGGAGAAACTCTTGTCAACGCTGTATGGAAAAAAGCTGGACGCGCCTCCGAGTGATCCTTGTCCGAGGTCGTAAAAGACTCCGAAGCCTGCGCGCAGGGCGGCGTCCCAATTGCGGATCCCACGGAATTGATAGGCCACTCCAATTCGCGGCGCAAAATTCCCATAAGTCGTTTCATAAAGCGGCGTGCCGCGGGGCGCGAGCGTGATCGTCGCTGGATTATCCAAGCCAATCACCGTGAACGGATCGTTGTCGCGGTTCTTACCCTTCAACGCCGGATTGATGTCCCACCGCAAACCGTAAGTCACAGTTAGTCGAGGTGAGATCTTCCACGTGTCCTGGCCAAACGCTGAGAAGTTTTGCGACAAAAGCGCATTAGTTTGAAACGAGCTCGACTGCGCCAACAGGGCTATACCCGACACCGCGCCGCTCACTCCCGAGAATGCCGCAAACTGATGATAAGCAGCCGGACTGCTAAACGGAGCGAGCCAACGATAGTCCACACCGAATTTCAATTGATGACCGCCCTTTGTCACTGACAGGTTATCAATAAGATTCACCTGGCGTTGCTCCGTCGTCCCTTGCTTGCCTTGAACATATTCTCCAACACCCAGGATGATGAATAAAAAGGTGCCATTCGCGGAGGTGATCCCTGAAGGAAACAAGAGCGAGTCAGGAATCGGCACGGCGCCGCCAAAATCGTCCATCACAAAAGCGATACCGATCCGGTCGTTGCTGTAGTTCGCTCGCACTTCGTTGTTGATTTCGGGGCTGATTATTTGTGTGAGGCCGACTGTTCCGGTGTGCACAGACGATGACAATGAATTTACCGCGCTGAGCACTCGACCAGATGAGAAGAATGGTCCACGCTGATCGAAGTTAGACGGTGAGAAGTTGTACCGGCCAAATACATTCAGCTTTGATCGCAGGGAATGATCGATACGAACACTGTAGGCATCAAGCGACGAAGGGTTTGAAAAGCCGGCACTGAATAGCGCTAAGCCTGGCCCGAGTGTGGGTCCGCCATTCGCGACGGGAAACGCGTTCAAATATGGACGCATTGCCGGTGTAGCCTGCTGGCGCGCCCGGTTATCAGGCACGACGGTTTGCAGGCTCGATGGTTGCCGCAATCGTTGTCCTTCATACGAGAAAAAAAAGAACGTCTTGTCCTTGATGATTGGACCACCAACTACACCGCCAAAATCATTCAGCCGCTCCCTGGGTTTTGGCAGACCGGCGGCGTTAATAAACCAGTCTTTCGCATCCAGTACGTCATTTCTGAAATACTCGAACAACGTCCCGTGAAAAGCATTCGTTCCGGAGCGAGTCGCAATCGAGATCTGGCCACCGGGAGTGCGTCCGAACTCAGGCGCAAACGAAGACGTCTGAATGCGGAATTCCTGCATTGCATCGACCGACACCAAACTGTTTGTCCCACCTGAAGCGCTGAGCGCCGGTAAAGCGCCGGAAGCACTCTGCATCATGGCGATGAAACCAGTGACGCCGAAGTTAGCGCTGACCCCGTCCACCATGAAGTAGTTGGCGTCTGCGCGCTGTCCGTTCACACTGAATTGTCCCTGATCGTTGAAGGTCGATGGAGTAACGACCACGCCGGGTGTCAGGTTTATCAGCGTCTGGAAGCTCCGGCCATTCAAAGGAATATTGTCGACGAAGGTATGGTTAACGACGGTGCTGACCGTTGCCGACTCGGAATTCACGAGCGGCGCGCCACTCTCCACCATGACAGTTTCCGACACGTCGCCGAGCGTCATCTGCAAGTCGATCCTGAGCGCATCCTGCACGTGAAGGATCACATCAGGTTTGACGACTTTCTTGAATCCCGACTTTTGTATTTCGAGACGGTAGGAGTTTGGAGGAAGATTCGCGAAATAATATTCGCCGGAGCCGTTTGTCGCGTCTTCATAACGGACATTCGTGACCGCACAGATGACAGCAACTTTGGCGTCGACGATCAGCGCGTCCGCCGGGTCGGTTATACGTCCCGCGAGCGAAGCGTTCGTAGACTGGGCGAGGGCCAATGTAAATGACGTGAGGAGGATGAAAACTAATGCGGCAAATCGGCGCACAGGTCCACACCTCACATTCAAAAATGGATGCGAGAGCCTACTGGCGGGCCGCGTTTGTGTCAATGACAAAAAAGAGTAATTCGTGAATTCCCCAAAAGAGTGATGCGACTGCTTCGAGTGAGATAAGATTGTGCACCTATGGAAAAAGGGCGCGGACCCCACGCGATTTCGTTTGCCCTTATTTGCGCTTGCGTGCTGCTGGCGTGGTGCCCTGACACGTTTGCGCTGAATCCGAAGTTGGACGTCAGCCAGTATGCCCACACTTCATGGAAGATTCGCGACGGTTTTCCCAAAGGCGAGATCACCTCGATCGTTCAAACGCCAGACGGATATCTCTGGCTGGGTACAGAATCCGGATTGTTTCGTTTCGACGGTGTCAGGAATGTCCTGTGGCGCCCGCCGGGTAATCAAGAGCTTCCTTCTAATTTTATCTTCAGTTTACTTGTCAGCCGTGACGGAACGCTGTGGATCGGAACAGCAAAAGGTCTTGCAAGCTGGAAAGATGGCAAGCTCACGCAGTACCCGGAGCTCGCCGGGCATTATCTTTTCAAAATCATTGAGGATCATGATGGCACGGTATGGGCCAGCGGCTTGACAGTGCCGTTGGGAAGGCTCTGCGCGATTCGGAATGGCAATGTTCAATGCTTTGGAGAAGACGGCAGTCTCGGCCGCGGTGCCTTCAATTTGTACGAGGACAGGAAGGGAAATCTCTGGGCCGGAGTGAAGGATGGATTGTGGCGTTGGAAACCTGGACCACCAAAGTTCTATCCACTCGCCGGAGAGCCTGACGGCATCCAGTGTTTCGGCGAAGACACTGACGGCACGTTGCTCGTTGGCTGGAAAGGCGCAATTCACCGTTTCATTGATGGCAAAACTGAACCATATTCAATCCCCGGAAGAACGGGCCAGATCCGTGGACGCAGGATGCTTCGTGACCGCGAGGGTAGTTTGTGGATTGGAACTTTCAACGAGGGGCTCGTCCACGTACACGAGGGAAAAACAGATGTATTTGGACTGTCAGAGGGCCTCTCAGGCGAAACGGCCGGCGTACTTTTTGAGGATCGCGAAGGCAATATCTGGGTAGGAAGCGGGAACGGCCTGGATCGTTTTCGCGACTTTGCGATCGCCACGCTTTCTGTGAACGAAGGGTTGTCGAGCCCCCGGATACGATCAGTTCTTGCAGACAGGGATGGAGGAGTGTGGCTGGCCACTCCTGATAGCTTGAATCGATGGAACAACGGACAGGTCACGATTCTCAATGGCAAAACCAATGGCTTCGCTCCGAATTCTCTCTTTCAGGATGACGCCGGAAGAATCTGGGTTTCAACTCCGTTTGGATTCGGGTATCTGAAAGATGACCGTTTTGTTTCCGTCAGCGAGGTGCCCGGAGCCGTGGCAGCTATGGCCCAGGACGCGGCCGGAAATCTGTGGATCTCTAATGAGCACGCCGGTCTTTTCCAGGTAGTCCGCGAGAGTGTGGTCCAACAAATCCCCTGGTCCAAATTCGGGCATGAAGATCCCGTGACTGCTGTGATCCCGGATCAATTGCATGGCGGGTTATGGCTTGGTTTCTTTCTCGGCGGCCTTGCTTATTACAACGGCGGCCAGGTCCAGGCGTCGTACACGGCAGCCGACGGGCTGACCGGCGGCCGCGTGAGTGGCTTGCGGCTCGATCAGGACGGGTCACTCTGGATCGCGACCGAAAGCGGGCTCAGCCGGTTAAAGAATGGACGAATCGCCACCTTAACCAGCAGGAATGGACTGCCATGCGATGGTGTCCATTGGCTAAGGGAAGACGACGCGCATTCATTCTGGTTCTACACGCCCTGCGGTTTGTTGCGTGTAGCACGGAATGAGCTGAATGCGTGGGCGGCCGAGATCGACCGTGACAGGAACGCTCAGCCGTTGGTCCATGCAACTGTTTTCGATACTTTGGATGGAGTACGGAGTCTCGCAACGGCGTCCCACTTCTTCCCGCAAGTCGCAAAATCAACTGATGGCAGACTATGGTTTGCAATCGTAGAGGGTGGCATCAACGTAGTCGATCCCAATCATCTTTCTTTCAATAACGCCCCGCCCCCGGTGCATATCGAACAGTTTGTCGCAGATCGCAAAACCTACGAAGCAACATCTGAGGGAAGCGGGCCTGTGCGACTGCCAGCGTTGATACGCGATCTGCAAATAGACTTCACGGCTCTCAGCCTCGTTGTTCCTGAAAAGATTCTCTTTCGTTACAAACTGGAACCTCGCGATCGCGATTGGCAGGACGCCGGTAATCGCCGGCAAGCGTTTTATAACGATCTTGGTCCCGGCACTTATCGCTTTCGCGTGATGGCTTGCAACAACAGCGGTGTGTGGAACGAGACCGGTACCTACGTCGATTTCACCATCGCCCCCGCTTACTATCAGAGCGCGTGGTTTCGCGTCTCGGTTGTCGTCCTGTTTCTGCTGGTGCTCGGTGCGCTTTATCAACTGCGTCTGCGACAAGTGGCGCGGGTAGTGCGCGGGCGAATGGAAGAACGCCTCGAGGAAAGAGAGCGCATCGCCAGAGATTTGCACGACACTCTTTTGCAGAGCGTGCAGGGATTGATTCTGAAGTTTCATGCAGTCTTGAAACAAATACCTGCCGATCTGCCGGCTCACGATGCTCTGGAGAAGACCCTCGACCACGCCGACGAGGTGCTCGCGGAAGGTAGAGATCGCATTCGAAATCTACGCGTTCGTAGTGCGTCACTGAGTGATTTGCCGGCGGCGTTCCGAGCTGTGGCTGAAGAGACGTCGGAGGGTCGTGAGGCGGTCTTCAAGACTGTGGTTGAGGGTCATGTCCGTGAATTACACCCGCTGGTTCTCGAGGAATGCTATTGCATCGGACGCGAGGCCATCATCAACGCGTTGGCCCACTCTGAAGGTCAACACGTCGAAGCAGAAATCACTTATGACTCGCGCCAGTTTCGTCTGCGTGTTCGCGATGATGGACGCGGCATCGATCCCACGATTCTTGAGGCAGGTGGTCGTTCCGGTCATTGGGGATTGCAGGGAATGCATGAGCGCGCGCAAAAGATTGGCGGTCAATTGAGATTTTGGAGTCGACCGGAAACAGGCACAGAGGTAGAGCTGATCGTGCGCGGAGCGACCGCGTACCAGGGTGTCTCGCAGAAGCCGGCTAATATTAGATTTCGATGATGCCGCGTTTGACAGCGATCGTTACCGCGTGTGTGCGATCGTTTGCGCCGAGCTTGGAAAGAATGCTTCTCATGTGAGCTTTGACTGTTTCTTCGGAGATGCTGAGCAGTTGGGCCACCATCTTGTTGGCGTTACCAGCCGCCACTTCGCGTAATACCTCGATTTCACGTTCAGTCAACGCGTCGTCACTGTGATGCTGTGCCATCTCGACCGCGATCTCGGCGGGAATTTTTTTCTTGCCGGCATGGATCAGGCGGATCGTGTCGATCAGCTCTTTTCGCACCATACTCTTTAGCAAATACCCGCACGCCCCGGCTTTGAAGGCGCGGGCTGCCTGGGCATCGCCAGTGTAAGTAGTCAGCACGATAATGCGAGCATCGGGAAATTCTTCGCGAATCTTTATAATCGCGTCGATGCCGTTGACCTCCGGCATCTGCACGTCCATCAGAGTTACGTCAGGGTGATGAGTGCGGAACTGATCGACCGCTTCACGACCATTGCTGGCTTCCGCGACCATGATCATGTCCTGTTCGCTTGCCAGTACAGCGGCGATTCCTTCACGCAGCATCGGATGATCGTCGACCGTCAGAATTCGAATAGCAGCACTCATAATGGGAAGTGCTTGGAGTCTACTACGAGAGGGCGGTTTCTATCCACAGATTACACAGATTGTTTTATGGAATCTGCGTAATCTGTGGATGATCGCCCGCTTCGTCGTTAGTCCTGTTCGAATTCAAAATCAATGCCAAACTGCTTTGGAAAGTCGTCGCCACCAATGGCCGTACCCATGACCACTTCATTTGCTTCACCGATCAGCGTTAGTTCGGGAGCTTCGTAATTGTTTTGCATTGGTTTACCTCCTTTCTTGCAAGTATTCATGCTGCTTTGAGAACTTGTCCTGCTTGTTCATGATTTGCTCGATTGCGTAGCCACAGCTCGAGCAAAATGATCTGCCGCAACTGAGACTCGTTGCAGTCAAGCCCGAGGCAAAGACGCTCGAGACGTCCGCGCAGGCTTTCGCGATCCACAAATCCACGCTCAACTGTGTGCAGTTTCTTCGCCTTGAGCAGCGCGCGCGCCAGAGGTCGTAAGGCTTCCCGCCACGGCGCGTTAAATGAACCCTTCGACCGACGTTCGCGCAACTTGTGCGGCCAGAGATCCGGTAAAGCGGAGCGCATCAATCTCCGTGGCTCACCCGGCCGGCAGAGAACATTCGCCGGTACCGACATGAGAAATTCGACGAGCGGTCGATGGCTGAACGGATGCGTGTACTCCAGGTGCTGTAATGGCTCGGGTGCTTGCAGCGTGCGAAGCTGGAGCGCCATCGATAGACAGTAGAAATGCTTCCGGCGTTCGGGCGCGGCGTGTAGCCAGTCATTTGAGAAGAAAGCTGATGAATCAGAAATACCGTTGCGGTTACTGAATTGCGGGACGAGAGATGTCTCAACGCTCTTTGGCGCGTATGAACCGTCGGCGGAACTGTATATCGCGGCTGGTGTCAGTGATGGCGGAAGCGCCGCCTGGGCCGCGCGCCAGAGAATCTGGTAAACAGAAAGCCGTAGAATTTTGCTCCACGCCACGGCCTCTGCAAAGGCGTGGCCGATCTGAAAGCGACGCACAGAGGCAGCCACTTGCAGACTGTCGTCATACCAATTACCCATCAACAGATCGCCATTCTGTCCGGTCAGAACTGTTCTCGCGCCGAGCCGGCTCGCAGTTGTCGCAACGGAGTTGAGCAGGGAATGAAAAGCTTCCGGGGTGGCGCCATTTACTTGCGCTTCCGTGACAAGCGGAACGTGATGAGTCGAAATGCGTGCCCCTGCGATGCTGCAGTGCGATTCGACTTCGCGAATGAACGGTTCGTCGAGCGAGTTCCGCCAGGTGAAACTCACCGTCTCGAGTCGTGGCGCGCTTACGGCGCCACTTCGGATCAGGTGTTGGGCCATACAGACGACAGACGACGAATCAAGACCGCCGCTTAGCTCGGCGAGCACGGGTGATTTACTCTGCAACCGCACGGCCACGGCCTCGCGAAACAGTGCGCGCAGTTCTTCCTCATATCGCTGCTGGTTCTGGTAGTGAATCACGTCGCCGGTCGGCATGGACCAGAATCGCCGGATGCATGTTCCATTTGACGAAACACAAACTGCCTGACCGGGAGGAACCGAGTAGATGCCTTTATACGGCGTCCTATTCGCGCAGCCGCCGAATGTCAGGAATCCAGCGATGTATTGCTCGTCGAGATCCGTGATTCCTGTTTCTTCCACGAGGGTCTGCAAATGGTTGGACCACTGAACCCGTCCGTCTTGCACGTGATAGTAAAGAGGACGCACGCCGGCGAAGTCGCTTGCGAGCACAGTACTCTCGCGATCGCGAATGACCAGGCTCCAATCTCCGATCAGGTGGACCAAACCCTCAGTGCCCCAACGATCGTAGGTCGCGCGCGCAATCGCTGCATCGCTTGATTCAACCGGCAACGACACTCGCGGCAGCAAGTCGGATCGGTTATCCAAACGGCCATCCCAGTGCAGGACTTCACTCAATGGTTGTGTATGCGACGGCATCTCCGTTCTCCTTAGGCGACGTGCAGCGGCAGCAATCGTTTTTGATAAGCAGCGGAGCCGTATAGAACACGCCCATCGACTTCAACCCAGGCGTGGGAAAAGAACGGCGACGGACGATAGCCAATAACGAGACGCGCGTTGATGCCATTTTTCCTGAGCAAACGGACGGTGCAGACGGCCCGTTGCAGGCACAGAACGGGTTTCCAGTAGAAGCACGTCGCGAGCAGCACTGCGTCGCAAATGACCTTTTCAAATTCGGCAGTGGCTGTTCTGGCGGTAACGGATTGCTGCTTCAACTGCGACAGAATGCGCCCGGATCCCCGTAATGACAGGACCACTTCGTAACGTGTGATCTCGTAGAGTGCCCTGAACACAAGCCTGACTTTCTTCATGACGCAACCTCTCTCTTGATAAGTGCCTGTTGCTCGAGTGCTGCCAGGAAATTGAGTGTGTGCTCGCGTGCGGTGGTGCGGGCAATCTGGTATGCGTTGCTGATTTCTTTTGCGATAGCTTCCAATGGCAGTTGTTGCTCGATGCCGCGCCAGATGCGTGCGCCTGTCTCATTGGAGGTGAACAAGCGACCATTACCGGCGTGCAAGATCACGACTCCGTCGTCATGAAAAGAACGCACCGCTTCCGGGGTCACTGTGAAACTGATTTCTATAATCTGATTGGTCATCGCTTCGTGGTCCTCCTTTACTGAATACGGGAAGAGGATAGGCCCACCGAAGAATTTGAGACACACTGATTAAGGTAGAAATTAGGCCGCGCCTTTCGGCAGTTGAGGGATACTACAAAAGTGTTACCGTGAGATAACTCAGGATTGCAAACGAGTTACATTCGCTTGTGTGGAAGGCGTGAGTTGTTAGCGAGCATTGTGATGTTTTCTGTTTGCTCGCCACTTAAAGAGTGACAAGAGGTTGGGGCTGGCAAATAACGCTGGCCCCGCCGAAGAAGCAATTTTTTTGAAAAGGAGAATCGCAATGAAACGCTTTACGACTATACGCACTCTTATGTTGATACCTTTCCTGCTGTTGGGAACGATCCCAGTGTCCGCCGTCGAGCGCCCCTTCGCGCTGAACGGAACCGGTGTCGCGACTCTTATCGTTAGTGAATCGGGCATACCGGTTGGCGCCGTCCCCACGGGCTCCGGCACGGCCACCCATCTCGGCCAGTGGACCGTCGCCGGTAACGTCAAATACACTCCCGACGAAAACGGCGTGTTACATTCCAGCGGTGAAGCAACGCTCACTGCTGCCAACGGAGATAAGCTTAAAATCGAGATCGAAGGAATCCTGGATACAACTGCGTTTATGGATCAGGGCGTCTTCCATATAGTGGGAGGCACAGGCCGGTTCGAGGGAGCAACCGGCGACGCCAACTTCGTCGTATCCATTAACCCGGTAACCAGCGGTTTCGATCTGACCGTCGTAGGCAAGATCAATTACTAATTGGATCGTTGGTACAACTGTCGGGCGGCCCTCCGTGGCCGCCCCTACAGTTCCTCTCGCAGAGTCTCGACAAACGTCTTGCCGTATGGATAGAAGCGTTCCTTGCGCCCTTCAGCCCATGCGGCTTTGAGTTCCGGCGTGGTGATGTCCCAATCAGGTCTGCATTTCATGATGACAGCGCGAAGGTCCTGGCGAAGTTCGTCGAGGGTGGGCCGTAAGAAGTACCAGTAGCCCATGTAGATCTTATAAACAACAAGGCCAGGCTCGAGGACGATGGTGTGAGGGATCATGGGATTGTGTAGCGGATCAGTGTATTCGGCTATGTCGAGATCTTTTTGGATCTTGCGCCCGTCGTCCGAGAGGAAGGGCCAGTAGGCGCCGACTCCTTTGCGATATTCATTCGTCTCGGTGATGTTGTCAGTGCTAATCGTCACCATCCGGCAATAGCCAACCTCGAGCTCGCGATAAAGTTGAACAAGTCCCTCATGCTGCCGGCGATCCTTTGGACAAAACCCGCCGCGGCTGAGGACGAGAATCATCGGATCGGGTCCTTGCAGTTCCGAGAGCTTCCGGCGTTTCGTGGTGTGATCGGGAAGCTCGTAGTCGGGGAAGATCGCTCCTGGAATAATGTCAGATCGCATCGGGAAGTCACCTTTCTTAGCTAACTGGATTTGGTGCAGCGAATCGTTGGATTGGAGGCGCGTCCAGGCGCGGTCCTCGATATGCCCTGACCTCGCCAAATCTTTGATGTTTCTGCCAATCTGTTCGTGCTGCTGCAATCTCTTCTGGCGTGCGCGCCACAAAATTCCACCACATCAGAATCTTCTCGGGAAAGGGAAGCCCGCCAAGCAGCAATAGGCGACATCCATTTCTACTCTTGAGCTCGACACTGGAGCGATTCGTTCCTAGATACCAGATACCCGTTGCGTCGATCGTTTGGCCATCAATCTCTGCGTCGCCCGTCATTAACAATGCTGCATGCTCGAACGAAGAGTCTAATGGAAGTTCCAGACTCGCAGTTGCGTGTAACGCGATGTCCGCTCCGAGAATCGGTGAGAAATGTTTTGCCGGCGACGAACGATCAAGCATAGATCCGGCAAAGACGCTAAGTGTGCCGCCCGTTTGCTCAATGATCGGAACTTCATCGATGTGTTGAAAGGACGCCTGAGTATTTCGATCGGCATCGGGAAGCGCAACCCACAATTGAACGCCGTTGAGGAGGCCGCTGTTCTGCGCCGGTGTCTCTTCGGCATGCGCGATGCCCGCGCCTGCCGTCATCACGTTCACACCGCCTGGTCCAAGTAGTGCTTCATTACCAAGACTATCGTTGTGGAGGATTTCTCCTTCCAGCAACCAGCTCACTGTTTGCAAACCAATGTGCGGATGGGGAGCGACGTCCATCGGTTTAGCTTCGCTGAAGGAGATCGGCCCGAACCGATCGAGAAAACACCACGGGCCCACGAGTCGTTTCTGTCGCACCGGCAGCAATCTCAGGATCTTTAATGCGCCGAGGCTGGTTTCGTGCGCGGGAAATCTCTCGAAGACTGAACCACGGACGTCTGAAGCGTCACACGTTTGCGCAGCCACTTTCGTAGATGTCATCTTATTCCTCTGAACTAGTGTCGCCGTTGACCGCAAGCAATTGCAACGGCGCCCTTCAAACTTATTCTCAAGAAATAGAACATTCGCGCACAAACCAGAAAGAAGCGTCACCGGTCCATTCGTACGATCCCGTTGTAACAGGGGAAGATGGCTGAAGCAGTTGGCTACCAACTCCATCCGGGCATCGCGCACGCTGGCTTCAGAGTGTGCGCTTAAACGACTGGAGAGAGGATGAAAATCGTAACGAAATTATTCATGTCGCTTTGTCTTGTTGCCGGTTTGGGGGCAACGCTGGCGGCGAGTGCACAAGTTAGAAGTGACGCAACAATCAGAGCAAACATTCCATACTCATTCGTAGTGAACAACACTACGCTGCCGGCAGGGACGTACGTGCTGTCGGTTGCAGATCCATATGGTTCTGACCTGACCGTCCTGGAGATACGCAGCGCCAACAGTAAGATGGCGGTCCTTTTCGAAACGCAACCCATAACCGACCCGCGCTCTGCGCCACAGACGGAATTGGTGTTCGAGAAACTCGGTGACACTTACTTCTTGTCGCGAGTGTTTCTGAAAGGCGATGAAGGTGGAAGTCAGTTGCTGAAATCAAGGAAGCAGCGACGGCTTGAAGAAAACGGATCGGTCGCCGAGAGCCATTCCATCCCAGCTTCACCCATGCAGGCGAAAAATTCAGCACGAAAGATGAATTAGACCATCACAGTTCAGTTTGAATACGCCGAAGGCGTTCGCTAATTACAGCCCAGGGTTCGAGCCTGCGAGAACCCTGGGAATCATCATCTAAAAGGCGTTCTAACCCTGAAAGGGTTCGCCAACCGCCGAACCCTTTCAGGGTTCAAGACTATTTAATGGCCCACTCCCAGGGTTGTCGCTGGCGCTGTTGATTGTCAAGACATCATTTACGTTTTGTGATCAACACATCCTTTACACATTCTTACCGGGAGCGTCCCTCTTTGTTCGAGGTTCGTGTCGGCAAAAGCACCGCCGTGCTCTTACCGG
>Ga0105247_10000410_pt1 | contig 36338 bp, 22 predicted proteins | sample KBSS24metaG_FD_81519 | JGI IMG/M metagenome (GOLD analysis project Ga0105247, IMG submission 81519) | Switchgrass rhizosphere microbial communities from Kellogg Biological Station, Michigan, USA - KBS S2-4 metaG | ecosystem: Host-associated > Plants > Roots > Rhizosphere > Soil | place... | reverse complement strand
TGCGGACGGCCCGTCACCTTTGCCACAGTTGGCATGGAGCTGGAAAGTACGACCTGAGCAAAATCTGAACGGCAAAGGAACTGGGAGGAACTGAGGTGAGCAAGGTAGCAAACACTTATTGGATTGACGAAAGAATCAGGTCGCAGCGTGTGACCCCCCGCACAAGTTCTCTGGCCTCGGTGCAACAGATCTCGATGGAGATCCTTGGAACTCGTACGGAGGTGCGCCGTCGCGGCGGAATAATTCCCTCCTGGGTAGTTTTTGGAATGATATTGCTGGCGACTTTAGCCGTTTGTGTGACGGTGAATATGCGCACGCGCGCCAAAGTTCAGGTGGCGGCGCAGCAGCTTACGGCAATGCAAACCGATGTTGAAGCATTGCGCAATGTTAACCAGTCGTTGAAAACGGAAGTTGAACGACTGCGAACGGATCCGCGGACTATCGAGACGGCGGCACGCGCCCGCCTGAACATGGTTCGGAGTAATGAGTTTGTTATTCCCGTTGAATAATCAATGACGAATCACCGAGGAATCGATTTCTATGCCTGCCGAAACCTGCCCATAGTTTTTCTCTGCTCGACTTCCACGCAACCGGGTTAACCCTCCGTGTTGGCGCGGCTGTGACTGCCATCGCAGCCGCGCTCCCCTCTCAGCCACAAAGAAGAACAAAAAAGAGTTAGCCACGAAAAGGCACAAAAATCACAAAATGATTTTGATAAAGGACTCGTGTTCAAATCTATCTGAACGCGTAACCAGATATTCTCTTTGTGCATTCTATTTGTGCTTTTGTGCCTTTTTGTGGCCGATTTGCTAATATGCGGACGATGCCAACTAAAGAAAGCTCGCGTTGGGAGGAGAAAACTCTTCAACCCGCGCTGAACAAACGACCGGAACGGAAGAAGAGTTTTCAAAGCGTTTCACTCGAAGAAGTCGAGCGCCTTTACACGCCCGCTGATGTCGAAGATCTCGACTATGAGCGCGACATCTCCTTTCCGGGCGAGTTTCCCTACACACGTGGCATCCATCCAACCGGCTATCGTGGCAAGCTCTGGACCATGCGCCAGTTCGCAGGTTTCAGCACGCCCGAAGAAACCAACGCGCGTTTCAAATATTTATTAGAACAAGGCCAGACCGGGCTCTCAGTCGCCTACGATCTTCCGACGCTGATGGGATACGACGCTGACTCACCTCTGTCTGAAGGTGAAGTCGGCAAGTGCGGCGTAGCGGTTTCTTCACTCGCCGACATGGAAGTTCTCTTCGACGGCATCCCACTCGAACAGGTTACCGTTTCTCAGACGATCAACGCGCCCGCATCAGTTCTGCTCGCGATGTATCTCGTCGTTGCAGAAAAACAGGGAGCACGTTGGGACAAGATCTCCGGCACACTGCAAAACGATATTCTCAAGGAATACATCGCGCAGAAGGAATGGATCTATCCGATCAAACCGGCGATGAAGCTCGTGATCGACACCTTCGGGTTCTGCACTGAGCATGTGCCTCGTTACAACCCGGTTTCGGTCAGTGGCTATCATATCCGCGAGGCCGGCGCGACGGCCGTGCAGGAGCTCGCTTTCACTTTGCGTGACGGCATCGAGTATGTGCAGTGGGGAGTTGATGCGGGTTTAGATGTGGACCAGTTCGTACCGCGCATGTCCTTCTTCTTTAATGCTCACAACGACTTCTTTGAAGAGATTGCAAAGTATCGTGCGGCGCGGCGCATCTGGGCGCGTGAGATGAAGCGACGCTTCGGCAGCAACCATGAGCGCACGCTCCAGATGCGTTTTCACACGCAAACCGCCGGCGTGTCGTTGACGGTCCAGCAACCACTCAACAACATCGTCCGCGTCGCAATTCAGGCCCTCGCCGGTGTTCTTGGCGGCACACAGAGTTTGCACACAGACGCTTACGACGAAGCACTCGCATTGCCCACCGATCGCGCGGCACTCATAGCGCTTCGCACACAACAGATCATCGCGGAAGAAACCGGCGTGGTGAACACAGTCGATCCACTCGGCGGCTCTTATTTCCTCGAAGCCCTCACTGAAAAGATGGAACAGGAAGCACTCGAATACTTCCGCAAGATCGACGCGATGGGCGGCATGGTCTCTGCGATCGAAAAAGGATTTCCGCAACGTGAGATCCAGGATTCAGCTTACCAGTATCAAAAGGCGGTCGAGCGTGGCGAACAGGTGATCGTCGGAGTGAACAAGTACACGATGACTGACCAGCCTTCTGAAGTTCCGATCCTCGTGATCGACGAGTCAGTGCGCACACACCAGGTCGAACGCCTCGAACAAACACGCACGGGCCGTGATGCAGGCGCGGTCGCAAACGCGCTCGACAAACTCAAAACGGCAGCACACAAACACGAGAACACGATGCCGGCGACGATCGATGCGGTGCGCGCGTATGCAACGCTCGGTGAGATCTGCTCGGCACTCAGAGACGTCTACGGAATTTACGAAGAGCCTGCCTTCTAGCTCGCACCTATGTCCAATAGAAAGATCAGAGTTCTTGTCGCCAAGCCCGGACTGGATGGCCACGACCGCGGCGCCAAAGTCATCGCTCGAGCGCTCCGTGATGCGGGCATGGAAGTCATCTACACCGGCCTGCGACAGACGCCGGAGATGATCGCTGCCGCGGCGCTACAGGAGGACGTGGACGCGGTGGGCGTCTCGATCCTGAGTGGCGCACACAACACGCTCTGCCCACGCATTGTTCAGTTGCTTCGTGAAAAAGGGATGGACAACGTCCTCGTTCTGGTCGGCGGCATCGTCCCTCAGGAAGATCTGCCACGACTGAAGGAACAAGGCGTCGCCGAAGTCTTCCTGCCCGGTACCTCTACCGAAGACATCGTTAAGTTTCTACAGGCCAACGTCAAACCGCGCGAGTAAAGCCCCCACATCCTACAAATTTGTGGAATGTCTTCTGTTTTTTGGATTGGTATAACCGGAGTCCCTCAAAATCCGGTGAATTTCTGCAATTAATCGAAGGGCATATTTGTTGCGACTGTGTGTTTCCGCAATTCGGAACTGCTGTCGGCAAAAGGTTTCCCCGGCAACTCACCTCTTTCCAGGAGACGATTTACATGAAGACTAGCTATTTAAATAGATGGCTATTTTCGGCCTTCCTGACGCTGCTGCTAATCGCATCGTCGGCTGTGTCGATTAGCGTATTCGGTCAGACCTCCAATACAGGTACGGTCACCGGAGTAGTCCAGGACGAGAAGGGTGGCTTGATTCCCGGTGCGGCTGTAAAGATCGTGAACCTCGGCACCAACGCTGAGCGCACCGCGACGACGAGCTCGGATGGTGTTTACGAAATCACGCAGCTCGTACCTGGCAACTACCGGTTAGAAGTAGAAGCCAAAGGGTTCTCCAAATTTGTTCAGGAACCCGTTGTCGTAAACGTTCTTCAGCGCACCACTGTCAATCCTGACTTGAAGGTCGGCGGCGTCGGAGAAACGGTCACGGTCACGGGTGAAAGCACGGCACTTGTCGAGACTACCAAGACAGATGTCAGCGGAGTTATTGACCAGCGCCGCCTCGAGAACCTGCCGGTAAACGGTCGCTCATTCGCATCACTCGCAGTTCTTATCCCCGGCGCGACCCTGCAACCATCGTTCGATCCAACGAAAGCGCGCGTCGGCACGTTTTCGGTCGGCGGCTCAACGGGCCGCAACCTGAACATCACGATCGACGGCGGTGACAACAAGGACAACGCGGTCGGCGGCATTCTCCAGAACTTCTCCATGGAAGGCATTCAGGAGTTTGCTCTCTCAACGCAACGCTTTTCAGCAGCGAATGGCCGTTCGGGTGGCGCGCTGTTGTCAGTCGTTTCCAAGAGCGGTAGTAACGCATTTCACGGCTCAGCATTCGGCTTCTTCCGCGACGACGCTTTAAACGCAAACGCGCCAAAGCTACTCGCCGAAGCGCGAGGCGACTCGACTACCGGTGCAGAAAAACCTCCATTCAATAGACAGCAGTTTGGTGGATCCTTTGGTGGTCCAATAAAGCAAGACAAAGCGTTTTTCTTCGGCGCGATCGAGCGCACGCGTGAGCGCGGTAACTCATTTGTTTCGGCCGACGACCAGGAGAGCATCTCTTTCCTTGAACCTTTCGGCTACGAGGCTGTGCCCCTGCTGCCACAGCCATTCAACGACTGGCAATACACCATCAAAGGGGATTTTTCCCTTTCATCGAAACACCAGCTCGTCGTTCGTTTCGCCGGACAGAATAACGATGCCCTGAACGATCAGGCCGGCTTTTTGATCGTCCGCACAGATTTATCCGGCGGTAATGAGTCGCTGAATACTCTGTACAATTTTCTGACTTCGCTGACCTCGACGTTGAATGCGAGAACAGTCAACCAGTTCACCTACCAGTATCAGACTTTCGACAATCGCATTAACGCAACGACCGACTTGAATCTGCTTACTTTCCCTGACGGCCTTCTCGTCGGTCGCAATGGCAACGTGCCGCAACAGACGCTACAGAAGAAGCATCAGTTTCATGACGATCTCTCATGGAATCGCGGCAACCATGGTTTCAAATTCGGCGGCGACTTCACCTATGTACCCAAACTCGGCGGACTCTTTGCTTTCAATTCCGCTCCGGAATATGACTTCAACTTCAGCGCCGCGGAGATCGCACAGAACCCGGGCCAGTTTCCACAGGGTTTTCATACAACCCAGATTCAACCGGGACCGATTACCTGTGCAGCTTTTTCTGATAGGTCCGATTGTACGGTGGCCGACGACCTCGCCGGCATTGGCGTAGTGGCTCAAGTCGTTCTCTCGGGCGGAGACCCGGCTTTCGATTTGCGCGACGGCGCGAAGCAGTTCGCGGCTTATTTCCAGGACGACTGGAAGATTACGCCGCGCCTGACACTTAACCTTGGCGTGCGCTATGACGTGGATTTCGGTTTTGTAGACCACGCACACGCTGCAGAGAATCGAACCTTCCAGGCGCTCAGGATCATCGGGAGCCCATTCGCACACAAGGTAGTAGAAGACGATAAAAATAATATTAGTCCCCGAGTCGGATTCGCATGGGACTTTCGTGGCAACGGTCGCTCAGTGATCAGGGGCGGCTACGGCGTTTACTTCGACCAATCGTTTTTGAACGTACCGCTGTTTGCTGTGCAGCAGGGGAACCCTGAAATTTACGCGACGTTCTTCAACGATGGCCCCAACCTCAGTATCGATTCACCAGCACCGACAGTTCCACGTCCGCTCACCAATCCGCTGCCAAATACGCGCGGCCGAATGCTCGACCCTGACTTCGAGTCGCCGTATACGCAGCAGTGGAACCTCGGTTACGCACAGGAGTTTGGCAAGAACATGGCTTTGGAATTCGATTATGTCCATATTCTTGGCTTACACGAGTTTTCGAGTCTTGACATCAACCCCCGCCTCGGACCGCTTTTCAACGACCAACGCAACAGTGCGAATCGGGCACGTGTGTTAGCGCCCGCATTCGCTGCACACGCAGCGGAGTTGGCTGCTGCCTTCGGCACCGCGACGCCTTTCGCACGCATCACCGTGGCCCAATCTGACAGCCGCTCGCGTTATGACGCCTTCACCGTAGCCTTCAAGAAGCGCTACTCGGATAAGTTCCAATTGAATGCGCATTACACGCTGGCGAAATCCCAAGCCTGGTTTGGTGCAACCGCGGATTTTGGTCTGGCGCCGCAGAGCGCGTTCGCCAAATTCGACCCGATTAATTTCGGACCAACAGGCGAAGACGAACGTCATCGCTTCGTCTTGTCCGGTATCTTCGACCTTCCGTGGGCTTTCCAGGTCGCGCCAATTTTCCAACTGGCGTCGGCTCGCCCGTACAGCATTTTCCCGTCGTGTGGTTGCGATATTAATAAGGACGGCGTGACTAACGATCGCGAATCAGTCAATCCAACACACGACGATCAAAACCATTTGCCGTTGAACGACCATCGCGGCGACAACTTTTCACAGTTGAACGTGCGCGTTTCGAAGTTCTTCAACTTCGGCGAGACCAAAAAACTCGGCCTCTTCTTCGAAGCGTTCAATGTTTTCAACACTGGAAACTTCGGTAACCAATTTCAGAACACGACGGGCGCACCGGATTTTGGTAAGCCTGTCAACTTCTTTGGCGCGACCGGTTTCTCTGAGCCATTGGGAATTCCGTTCCAGGCTCAGTTAGGCGTTCGCTTTAGTTTCTAAGGTTCTAAGGTTGAGGCCGCGGGTTTATACGGATAAAATCCGTGTAAATCCGCGGCCAAAACTTTTGTTATGAAACTTGCGCTTTCACTGCTTTTACTCCTCGCCTCGTTCTCTTCAGTTTCTGCGCAAGGTGGGAGCGTCCTGGAAGGCAAAGTGATCTCGCCTTCTGGAATACAGCCAAACAATCCTGTTCGCGTCAAGCTCACTTTCAACGGTCGTCCGATTCACGAAACGTTTACCGATCTCAGCGGTCGCTTTACATTTCCCGGTCTTAAAAGTGGCACTTATCAACTCACCGCCGAAGGTGATGGCCTGACGTTCGAAACGACCGCCGTTACTGCCGATATCCCCGCGTTCGGAGGTAGCGGACAAAGCTTCACCCAGGACGTCCAGCTCCGGCCCATCATTCACAAACCAAACGTGGGGCCGGGCGTCGTCAACGCCTTCACTCAAAACGTCCCAGCCGCAGCGAAACAAGCATTCGAGGCGGGACTCAAATCGGCTGAAGAAGGAAAGGCACCCGCCGCGATCGAGAACATGCAGAAAGCGATTCAGATCTTTCCCAAATACTTCGACGCTCACCTGCAACTCGGCAACGTGTTTCTCAAAACAGATCAGTTGCAGGAAGCGATCGCCGAGCTCGACAAGGCGCGGGGAATCAATCCCAACGACGAGCGTACTTATCAATCCTTTGGTTTGTTGCTGATGAAGCAGAGAAACTATGGGGTCGCAGTGGCGGTGTTTGCTGAAGCCGCAAGGTTGAATCCGGAAAATCCCATGAACGCAGTCATGCGCGCGACGGCATTGATTCACCAGGCAGCCGGCAGTGAGAACGAGCGGAGTTACCTGCTCAGTCGTGCCGAGATTGCGTTAACACAAGCCTCCACCCTCAGTGAGAACAGGCTCAAGCCTGACAGCATGACGATGGCGTTATTTTATGAACTCAAAGGCGAACCCGAACGCGCTGCCGCCGAGCTCGAGTCGTACATGAAAAAGACTCCGCAACTCAAAAACTCCACCGCGTTAGAGGCCGAAATCAAACGCCTCCGCGACAAAGCACGAGCCACCAAACCTTAGCCACAAAAAGGCACAGAAGAAAATTTATTTGCTTTGTAAAAATTTGGCGATCTTCTGTTGGCAGTCGTCTGTAAGGCGAGCGATGACGTTGACGTCGGCGCCGGTTTCGAGTGCCTCTGGAAATGCGAGACCGTCCATCTGGTAAAGCAATGTCTTCGTCAATCCCATCGCTGACGCACTCATCTTCTCAAACTCGCTCGTATACGCACGCACATCAGCATCGAAGCTCTCGTCTGCGAACACCTGATTGACAAGACCGAACTCGCGCGCCTGCTCCGCACTGATCTCAGCACCACGCGTGATCAACTCAAATGCGCGCTTCTCTGACACGTTGCGCCGGAGAATAGCCATCACCATCGCCGGCACAAAACCGATCTTCACTTCCGGATATCCAAAACGCGCCGACGCCGACGCGAGCACGAGATCACACGCAGTCGCCAAACCACAACCACCCGCAAGCGCCCGGCCCGTCACGGCAGCCACAACCGGAACCTGAAGCGCGCGAATCAACAGAAACAGCTCGAGCAACGATCGCGCATCTTCGGAATTTTCTGCAACCGACGCACCGGCGATCTTCTGTAATGCTGATAGATCAGCGCCGGAACAGAAGTCCTTCCCTGCCCCGGCAATCACAACAACTCGAACGTTCTTATCCGCCGCCGCTTTTTTTAGATTCTCCTTGAGCCCGGCGATGACTGCATCATTCAGCGCATTCCTCTTCTCAGGCCGGTTCAACGTAACACGCGCCACCGAACCTTCAACCGAATACAGAACTACTTGATCCGTCATCATCCGTGTAGATCCGTGGCTTCTTTATCTGTGATCTCAATCTCCATCCGCAACAGCGCAGTCGAAAAAGTCTTCCCCTGCGCGTCCGTCATCAACGACAACGTGCCGCCACCACCAAGACTTTCATGCAACAAAAAGTTGAGCGCGCCGAGATTCGGCAATTCAAACCTCTCCACATCTCCATGAACGATGCCCTTAAAATGCTGCTTCACACGTTCAGCCGTAACTTCGCGCACGAGGATCGGATAAAACTCATCCTTCAACGCAATCAATCCAACGTTCGCCGTATCACCCTTATCACCCGAACGCGCATGGGCCAATTCTGTTAGTTTTACTCTCATCTATGCTTCCAGCACTTCAACCGCAGGCGTGATCTCTTCCTTCGGGATCAGCGCCGGCCAGTATGCAACGATCTCTTCAACCTTCGGCCGCCCACCAGCAAACCCCGTCACTGCCGGTGGTCCAGTAAGAATCAGCGGCGCAATCTCTTTCGTGAACCGCTCAACTGCACTTCGATCCTGCCCACGCACACCAACCCGCAGTTGCACTTCGGGAATGTCCGGGTGCGGCGGCCCCGCGAGTGAACCATGCGTCGCACTCACTCCCACAAACTCAGTCAACACCTGCTCAAACTGTAGCCCGAGCCGATCGAGACGACGACGCAGAATCCGATCCGCCGCCTGTGCTTTCTCGTAAGCATCCGGCCAAGCGTAGACCAGCGTCCCGACAGCTTTGAACCCCGCCGAGTAACTGATCGAGACTTTCAAAAACTCAGTCGCCGGTCGTCCTTCGATACCAAACACCCGCACCCGATCGCGACCTTCATATTCGAGATGAATCGTCGTGAAATCGGCGACGCAATCCGGTGTGATGTATTCGTGCGGATCGCCCATCTCGTAAACCAGTTGCTCCTTGATACCCGGAATGATGATCCAGCCGCCGGTGCGCTCGTGCTTCATGATGACAAACGTTCCATCCGGCGACGCCTCAACAATCGGAAATCCGACGTCAGCAAGATTCGGAATGCTGCGCCACTCGTACTGGCAATTACCACCCGACGCCTGTGCGCCGCATTCAATAATGTGGCCCGCGATCGTTCCCGATGCGAGCCGGTTCCAATCGTTGTTTGCCCAGCCAAACTCATGAATCAACGGCGCGAGCGTCAAACCAGTGTCTGTTGCTCGACCGGTGATCACGATCTGCGCGCCCTGGTTCAACGCGTCAACCATCGGCCACGCGCCGAGATAGACATTCGCGCTCTGAATCTTGTCGCGCACGGTCGAGAGCGGCTCGCCCGTGTCCATGTTGCGCAGCTCGATGCCGCGCGAGAGCAGCTCGTCGAGTCGCGACATGATGTCATCGCCGGTAACGATTCCGATGCGGAGTTGGCCGCCGAGACCGAGCTCGCGTGCGACCTGGATCACTGCGTCGGCACAACCACGCACGTTAACACCACCGGCATTAGCTGTGACTTTGATATCGCGCTCGACACACGCCGGCAGAATCCGTCGCATGAGCGGCACGAAATCCTTCGCGTAACCAGCATTCGGATCGCGCGCTTTCTGTTTCTGCATGATCGACATCGTCACTTCCGCGAGATAGTCGAGCATGAGGTAATCGATTGGCCCACCTTCAACCTGGCGGACGGGTGCGTCGAGAAGGTCTCCCCAAAAACCCTGTCCGGCTGCGATGCGTACTTTCTGTTTCATGAAGTTCGCAATGTTGCCACAAAAAGGCACAAAAAGCACAAAGGATGAGTTCAAGTATCAACCTGCACTCATCCTCTTTTGTGCTTTTTGTGCCTTTCGTGGCTAATTATTATATGCGGGGGCTGGGGCTTGGAGTCGGAGTCGGGCTCGGCGCCGGCTCAGTCGGACTCGGTGCCGGTCTCGGACTGCCGCTCGGGCTCGGATTCGGTTCCGGACTCGATTCGGGAGTCGGAGTCGGCGAAGGACTCTGGGCCGGCATCGTGCTCGGCGTCGTCGTCGACGGATTCGCTACTTCCGTTCCTGTCGCCGTTGGCGTCTTCGCCATATTCTTCGACGTTGTAAACATACACTGCGACGTCGACCCAGCAACCGGCGACAGCGTCAGCTTATTGCCGCTCTTCTTACCGCGAAACGACATCACCGGAGAATTCGCTCCCGACATTTGCAGAGCTACGGCGGTATATCCTTTCGTCTTCGAGGCTATGATCCGACCACTCTTCCCGTCGGCAGTCGTGAATTGGTTTCCGTTGATCGTTAGCGTCGTGTCACCGTTAAGACCTTCGCAATTAGCAAACGTTCCGGCGTAAGTGCCGGAAAGATCGAGCTGAGTCGTCTGCGGCATTGTCTGTTTTTCGGTCTTAGTTGTTGTTGTGGTTGGAGTTTGTTGTGGCGCGGGATCCTGGGCTCTGAGTGCCCAAAACCCGCCGAGTGCCAGGAAAGTTCCCAGCATAACTAACAAGAACATTCTTCTAACCATAGTGTCCTCCCATGTTCGTTCTTGCGCACCTGTTCGGCGCACTTTCGACACTCATGTCTAAAGGGGGTTTGGCGACAAGAAGGAGGGGACATTGATTTTGTACCACTCAGAGCGCCAAATCTCAACCGCATTTGAACCACCAGGAGTTTTTTAGCGCTTTCTCTCTTGGTTTCTTTGTGGTAAACATCTTTTGCGTACAACCCAAACTAACTGCCGAGGAAGCCAATGCGACCAGAAAATTCCATTCGACTGATCTCCGTATTCGTTTGCACGCTCCTACTTACATTTCTTCTGACAAGCTGCCAGCCCGGTACTTCGGGCACCAACTCCGCCACTGGCGGCGCCGGAACCAGGCACAAACTCGCTTTCGTGACCAATAATGCTTCCGACTTCTGGATCATCGCGCGCAAAGGAACTGAGAAAGCAGCGAAGGAAATTCCGGGCATCGAGGTGGAGTTCAGGATTCCTTCCGACGGCACTGCCGCCGAGCAGCAACGGGTCGTTGACGATCTGCTCGCGAAAAAGATTGAGGGCATCGCCATCAGCCCCGTCGATCCCGCCAACCAGACGCCGATGCTGAATCGCGCCGCGAGCCAGGCGCTCGTTGTCACGCAGGACAGCGATGCGCCAAACAGCAATCGCGTCTGTTACATCGGCACGGATAACGTCGAAGCGGGACGCCAGGCAGGTCAACTGGTCAAGGAAGCCTTGCCGAACGGTGGCAAGATCATGGTGTTCGTCGGCGTGCTCGACGCCGCCAACGCTCAGCAACGTTACCAGGGTTTGAAAGAAGCGCTCGCCGGATCGAATGTCTCCATCATCGACGTTCGTACAGACAACACCGATCGTGTCCGTGCAAAATCAAATGCTTCCGACACGCTCGTGAATAATCCTGACATCGCGGGCATGGTTGGGCTCTGGTCGTACAATGGACCAGCGATTCTTGCCGCGGTCAAAGAGGCAAACAAGACCGACAAGGTGAAGATCATCGCCTTTGACGAAGAAGACGAAACGCTGAACGGAATCAAAACCGGCGCCATCTACGCGACGGTCGTGCAACAGCCGTTTGAGTTTGGCTACCGCTCGATGGAGTTGATGTCGAAGATCCTCAATGGCGACAAATCGGGGATTCCGGCCAGCAAACAGATCTTCGTGCCGACGAAGGCGATCAAGAAAGATACTGTCGAAGCGTTTACAAAAGAGATCAATACACTCCGGGGACGAAGTTAAAACTAGCCTGTGGCAGCAAACGCCCCAATCCTCGAAATGGAGGGAATCAGCAAACGATTCCCGGGCGTTGTTGCGCTCGATCAGGTGAGCCTGTCGGTCGGCACGGGTGAGATCGTGGCGCTGATCGGCGAGAACGGCGCCGGGAAATCGACGCTGATGAAGATCCTCGGCGGCGCGATCTCGCGCGATACCGGCACGATCAAGATCAACGGTCAGGCTGTCGAGATACGCTCACCGCGTGAGGCCAGCGCGCTCGGCATCGAGTTTATCCACCAGGAGCTCAGTGTCCTCGACAATCTCGACGTTGGCGCGAACATTTTTCTGCGTCGCGAGCCTACTACCGGCGGTTTCCTGAAACTGATCGATCGCAAACGTGTTTATCGTGAGTCCGATCAGATTCTGCGGAAGGTTGGTCTCGACATCTCGAGCCGTACGCCACTCAGCCAACTCTCAATCGCACAACAGCAACTGGTCGAGATCGCGCGTGCACTGAGTGCGGGCGCGCGCATCATCATCATGGACGAGCCGACGTCGAGTTTGACACTCACTGAAACCCGGCGTCTCCTCGAGCTCTGCAAAGATCTTAAAGCTGAGAACATCAGCATCATCTACATCTCGCATCGCATGCACGAAGTCGAAGAGATTGCGGACCGTGCCGTCGTGCTGCGTGACGGGAAGAACGCGGGTGAGATTCAGGGAGGCGAGATCACGCATGAGCGCATGGTGCGAATGATGGTCGGGCGCGATCTGAAAGAGTTTTTCAAAGGCGCGCCGGTTGAGCGACCGGTTGGCGGCGACGGTGGGTTTGAAGTGCGTCGCTTGCGTACTTTGCGTTACCCGAATCACCGGATCGAATTCAACGTCGCGAAAGGCGAAGTGCTGGGTTTTGCAGGGCTCGTCGGCGCTGGTCGTTCGGAAGTGGCGCGTGCGCTCTTTGGCGTCGAGGAGGCACTGGAAACCGATCTTTCGCTCAATGGTCAGGGGTTGCGAATCAACGGTCCGCAGGATGCGATCACGCACGGCATTTATCTCGTGCCGGAAGATCGTCGTTTGTCCGGTCTCATCGTCGACTTCAACGTGCGCGAGAACATCACGCTGCCAAACCTCGAAAAATATTCGTCAGCAAAACTCATCGATCGCGGGAAAGAGATGAAAGCCGCGCGCGAGGCGGTGAAAGCAATCAACATCAAGACGCCGACGCCGGAGATGCGAGCGGCAAATCTCAGCGGCGGCAACCAGCAGAAAGTGGTGCTGGCGAAGTGGCTTACGTTTGCGCCGCGAGTGCTGATCTTCGACGAGCCGACTCGCGGCATCGACGTGGGCGCGAAAGCGGAGATCTATGAACTTATCCGCAAACTCGCGGCGGAAGGCGTGTCAGTGATCGTGATCAGTAGTGAGATGGAGGAGGTGCTCGGCATTAGCGACCGCATAGCAGTGATGCACGAGGGACGGCTCACCGGAATTCTCGACCGCGCGCAATTCAGCGAAGAAGCCGTCATGCGTCTCGCCACCGGCACCTAGAATTAGGCACAAAAAGTCTACTTATTGATTTCTCTGTGCACCCTCTGTGTTCTCTGTGTCTCTGTGGTGAGTTATTGCTGGGATTAGTTAACCACAGAGACACAGAGAACACAGAGGGTGCACAGAGAAGAGCGAAAGAGGCTTATATGAAAAAAGAGCTTGGCATCTTTGTCCTGCTAATCGTTCTCTGCATCATCGTCTCAGTTATCAACCCAAACTTCCTGCTCCCGATCAATCTTCAGAACCTCGCTCGGCAGATCGGCGCGTTTGGAATTTTTAGTATCGGGCTGGGACTGGTGATTATCACCGGCGGCATTGAGCTCTCCGTTGGCTCGATGATGGCGCTGCTGGGTGTGCTGCTGTCGATGATGCTGACTGAGTGGCGATTCGGTGTGATCCTCGCAGTGCTCGCGTGTATGGCGATCGCGATGGTGCTGACCCTGGGGCACGGTTTGCTGATCACTCGTCTGAACATGCAACCGTTCATCGTCACGCTCTGCGGTCTGCTTTTTTATCGCGGGCTCGCGCGCTTCATCACGAACGACGAAACGAAAGGTTTCGGCACGGTTGAAGGTCTGGATTTCCTCCGCTATCTCGCGAACGGAAATCTCGCCGGCATACCCATGCCATTCGTGTTGTTACTGATCATCGCTGCGATCACGTGGGTGGCTCTGCATCGCTCCGTTTTTGGGCGCTACTTATTCGCGACTGGGCGCAACGCGGAGGCCGCACGTTACGCGGGCATCAACACGAAAGGCATCGTCACGTTGACTTACGTGATCGCCGGCGGACTCACAGCGATCTCAGGAATAATCTTCGCTTTCTATACAAACTCCGTGTCGCCTGCGAATCACGGCAATGCATATGAGCTTTACGGCATCGCCGCCGCGGTGCTCGGTGGTTGTTCATTGCGCGGTGGTGAAGGATCGGTCGTCGGCGTTTTGATCGGCACTGCCCTGCTCCAGGTGCTGCGCAATCTCGTGAACCTGCTCGGCATTCCCAGCTCGCTCGACTTCGCAGTGATGGGCGCGGTGATCCTGATCGGCGTGATGGCTGATCAGATCTTTACTGAACGACGTAATCGACGACAAGTCGCGCAGATGCGACAGAGTAGCGCCGTAGGAGAACAGTCATGAAACTTCAGCGAAAAATCTTTGCACTGCTCTTGTTGCTGTCGTGCGTTGCGTTTGCAGCGGCGCAGAGTGTTACGAAAGAGAGCTACGGCAAAACTTCTACCGGCGAAAACGTCGATCTCTACACGCTCCGAAACACCAAAGGCGTCGAAGCAAAGATCACGAACTATGGCGGTATTCTCGTCTCACTCAAAGTTCCCGATCGAAAAGGAAAGTTTGACGACGTCGTACTCGGGTTCAACGATCTCGACAGTTATTTGACGAAAAATGATCCATACATGGGCGCGCTGATTGGCCGCTACGGCAATCGCATCGCGAAAGGCAGGTTTACGCTGAACGGCGTCGAGTACAAACTCGCGGTGAACAACGGCGAGAACACCCTTCATGGCGGCATCAAAGGCTTCGATAAAGTCGTCTGGACCGGTCACGAGTTGAAGACACCGGCGGGACCGGCGGTGGTGTTGACGTATCTGAGCAAGGACGGCGAGGAAGGCTATCCGGGAAATCTGAATGTGCGAGTGGTCTATACGCTCACTAACAACAACGAACTCAAGATCGACTACTCCGCCACGACCGACAAAGACACAGTCACGAACCTGACGCACCACTCGTATTTCAACCTCGCCGGTGAAGGCAATGGCGACATCCTGAATCACCTCGTCACGATCAATGGCAGCCGTTTCGTGCCGACTGACGCCGGGTCGATACCGACAGGCGAGCTCAAAAGCGTGGCGGGAACGCCGTTCGATTTTCTAAAAGCCACCGCGATCGGCGCGCGCATCAACCAGGACGACGAGCAGTTGAAGTTTGGTAATGGCTACGATCACACGTGGGTGATCAATGGCCGTCCCGGAACGATGCGGCTCGCGGCCACGGCTTACGAGGCGACTTCAGGTCGCGTAATGCAGGTGTGGACGACCGAGCCTGGCGTGCAGTTCTATACGGGAAACTTTCTGAATGGAACGCTGACGGGCAAATCCGGGAAGGTTTATGCGAGACGGAATGGTTTCTGTTTCGAGACCCAGCACTACCCCGACTCACCGAATCAACCATCGTTCCCAACGACAACCCTCAAGAAGGGTGCGACCTACAAATCCACAACGATCTATAGGTTCTCGACTAAGCGGTAGACAGGATTTACAAGATTGAACAGGATTCACATGTTAATCCTGAAAAATCTTGTAAATCCTGTCTACTTATAACGGTAATCTTAAGCGCGCTTCGCACCCATGCAGTTGCTCCCTGTTCTCGAGCGTCAACGTCCCACCGTGCGCTTCCGCAATCTGCCGCGATAACACCAACCCGATCCCCGACCCCTGCGACTTCGTCGTAAAGAACGGCACAAACAGGTTCGCGGTGCTCGCGAGCCCCGGGCCCTCATCACGCACCCACACCTCTACCTGCCCGTTCTTCTGCTGCCAGCCGATATCGACACTGCCGTGCGTTTCCATCGACGCATCGACCGCATTGCGCACGAGGTTGATCAGTAATTGCTCGAGCTGCACATCGTCTCCCTGGACCACAAGCTCAGGCCCGGACACGACATTCACCGGCAACCGCGTCTCCAAACGCGCCACACGCGACACGAGCGCGCCGATCTTCAACGGCTCGAGACGCGGTGGCGGCAGTCGCGCGAGCTTCGAATACGACTCAACAAAACGCGCGAGTGAATCTGCACGCGAAGAGATCACAGCCAGCCCGCGCTGCATGTCCTCGCGCCAGTCGGGCGGCTCCGGTTCCCGCACCATCAAATCACCGAGACTGCCAGCCACCGACTTGATCGGCGCGAGCGAGTTGTTCAGCTCGTGGCCCAGCACGCGCAAGAGTCGCTGCCAGGCGATGCGTTCTTCTTCACGAAGCGTCTGGCTTAGGTCAGTCAACACGAGCAACTGGTGCTGCTGCCCGCCTTCGCGAAACGTGCTGCGACGAATATCGTAACGCCCGACTTTACCGGGAAACACCATCTGCATCGTTTGCGGCGCCAAACCCGCGGAATTGAGACAAACAGAGAGTCCGAGCTCTTCGGCAGTGCGGCCCAACAAACGCGCCGACGGTTGGGCCAACAGTCTTTCACCCGCGCGATTGACGAGTTGCAGGCGTTGCTCGCCGTCAAACGCAAACACAGCGGGATCGATCTCGGCCATCACCGTACGCAACAGCGCCGTCGCTTCCATTGCCCCTAGTCGTTGTTCGCGCAGTGTCTGGCCCAGATCGTTTACTTCGAGCATCACTTCGCCGAGGGCGTCGCCCGTGAGCGCGCGTCGCCCGCGAATCGAGTAGTCGCCTTCACGAATCGCGGCGAGGATGTTTGAGAGTGTTTGCAGCGGGCGGACGATGCGCGTCTTCAGGTTGAAAGAGATGCCGAGCCACAGCAGCGTGAGGAGCAGATCGACGGTCCATTGCACTTGCGCGGAGTAGCCGTCGTACCACAACAGGAACGCACACAACCCGACGGCGGGAAATCCGGCGGCGAGTGAGAGCAGAGTGATGCGCCCTTCGAATTTCAGGCGTTTGCCGCTTTTGAGTTCCGGATCGAGCGAGGGAAATGACTCTGCTGGCTTTGCCGCCTTTTGTGTCTCTTTGTGGCTAAGATCCGAGGCCATATTTCTGCAAGCGACGATACAACGCGCTGCGGCTGAGGCCAAGTGCTTCGGCGGCGCGGTTGGCGTTGCCCTCAAACCGCGCCAGCGCCTTCTTGATCAGAAGTCGCTCAGCGTCTTCCAGACTCATCTCTTCGAGACGCGCCGACAAACGCGCGTCGGGTGTCGCTTCGAGCGCGAGATCGAACGCCGTCACGATCTGGCCCGGACTCATCAGCACCGCGCGCTCGATCACATGGTCCAGCTCACGCACGTTGCCCGGCCACAAGTGCTGTCGCAACGCATCGAGCGCTTCCGGCGTGAAACCCATGATCGGGCGTCGATAACGTTCGCGATGCAGTTTCAAAAAATGCTCGGCCAGCACCGGAATGTCTTCGATACGATCTCGCAACGGCGGCAGCCGGATTTCGACGGTGTTCAGACGAAACAGCAAATCCTGACGAAAACGTCCCTGCGCGACTTCCGCATGCAGGTCGGCATTCGTCGCCGACAACAAACGCACATTCACCTTCTGCGTCTTTGACGATCCGACGCGCTCAAACTCACCTGTCTCGAGCACGCGCAACAACTTCGCCTGAAGATTCAACGGCACGTTACCAATCTCGTCGAGAAAGAGTGTGCCGCCGTCCGCAAGCTCAAACCGCCCGACACGATCGGCCTTCGCGTCAGTAAACGCGCCGCGAACGTGTCCGAACAACTCGCTCTCAAACACGCCTTCCGCCAGCGCGCCCGCGTTCAGAGAAATGAGCGGCTTCGTGCGACGCGACGAGATCGAGTGAAGCAGACGCGTGATCACTTCCTTGCCCGTTCCGTTCTCGCCCGTGATCAGCACGTTTGCGTCGGCCGGACCGATGCGCTCGACCAGATTGAGTACCGACTTCATGGCCGGCGACTCAGCCACGATCTGCGGCAACTCGCTCGACGACTCGTCGCGCAGCGCCATGTTTTCAGCTTCGAGACGACGGCCACGACGCAGTGCTTCCGCCAGCTCGACCTGTGTGCGCAAAACCGCTAGCAAGCGCGCGTTGTCCCACGGCTTCTGTATGAAGTCGCGCGCGCCGCGGCGCATTGCTTCGACCGCGATGTCGACGCTGCCCCACGCGGTCATGACAACCACTGGAAGTGTCGGATCGGCAGCGCGAATCCGGCTCAGCAGGTCGAGACCTTCACTGCCCGACGTCGTGTCGCGCGCGTAGTTGAGATCGATCAGCACGACGTCGAACTCGTGTGTATCAATCGATCTGAGCACACCTTCGGGCGACGACGCGCTCTGAATCTGGAAGCGCTCACCCTTTAATAGAAGACTCAACGCCGCAAGGACGTCAGCCTGATCGTCAGCGATTAGAATGCGAGGCATGTTTGTGGTTTATTCATACCTTAGTGCGATTAGAGGATCAACTCTGGTGGCGCGGGAGGCCGAGATCGAACAGGCGGGCGGCCACAGAGGGGGCCGCCCCTACAGTTGCTGGCGACAGTCCTTATTCTATTCATACCGCAACGAAATCGTCGGCTCGACTTTGGTCGCCCTTCGTCCCGGCAGGTAGCACGCCAGCAACGCCACGGCGATCAGCAGGACCGAGATGCCGCCGAATGTCATCGCATCTGTCGGTGCGACTCCAAACAACATCGTCGCCATAAATCGCGTGAGAATAAACGCGCCGGCCAACCCGATCACCACACCAAGCAGCGCCAGCTTCATTCCATTACCCATCACCATCTTGAACACATCGAGCGGACGCGCACCAATCGCCATGCGAATCCCGATCTCGTGCGTCCGCTGCGTGACCGAGTAAGACATCACGCCATAAATACCAACAATCGCGAGTACGAGCGCGATGCCTGCAAACAAACTGAGCAGCGTCAAATTCAAACGCTCGGGCGCAACCGACTCAGCCCGGATCTCACCCATCGTGCGCGGACTGTAGATCGGCTGATCAGCATCGATCGACTTCACCACACCACGCACCGAAAAGATTAACAGGTTCGGATCAGACGCGCCTTTGATAATGACCGTCATGCTGCCTGCCGGTTGCTGGTTGTAAGCGAAGTAGCCCTGCACTCGATCGCTGTTCTGATTCAGGCTCTCCATCTTCACGCGACCAACCACACCGAGCACTTCGAGTATCTCCGCATCGGCATCCCGGCCCAGCCGAATTCTCTTCCCAACGGCGTCTTCGTTGGGCCAATATCGTTTCGCAAACTCTTCGTCAATGACAATCTTCGTAACTCCCGCCATCGCACGCTGGTTCTCGTTGAGCTTACTGAGGTTGCGTCCAGCAAGATGCGAGCGATCGTCACGATCATTGAACACGCGCCCGCGCAAAACCGGAATGTTCATCGCCTTGAAGTAATCCGGCGTCACCAGACAAGCTTCCATAAGCGGCGTCTGCTCGCGTGGCGGTAGCGGCTGCCCGTCGACCACAAACGACGTCTGCCAGCCGTTGTTGCCAAGCGGTAGACCCGACGCCGCTGCCACTGATTCAACTTCCGGCAACGAACGAACATTCTCGAGCAAACGATTGTAGAAAGACTGGCGCGCCTCTTCATTCGCATACTTCTTCTGCGGCAGCGAAATACTAAAGCTCGCCAGGTGCTCGTGAGAAAATCCGGGATTAACTTTCTGAAGCAGGTAGAAACTGCGAATCATCAGCCCCGCTCCGATCAGCAACACGAGCGTAGTCGCGACTTCAACTACGACGAGCGAGCTGCGCAGCCACTGCCGTCCACTATTACCGCGACCACTCTCTTTCAGCGTCTCATGCACGTCGATTTCACCCGCCTGAATCGCCGGAATCAGTCCGAAAAGAATGCCGGTGAGAAACGAAACACCAAGCGTGAAGGCCAGCACGGTCCAGTCGAGACCGATCTCACGCGAGCGCGGAATCGCGTCCGGGCTGACGTACAGAATCAGTTGCACACCCCAGCGCGCCAGCAACAATCCGATCCCGCCGCCGATCAGCGACAGCAAAACACTCTCAGTCAACAACTGCCGCGCGATGCGCCAGCGACTCGCGCCGACAGCAGTACGGATCGCCATCTCTTTTCTGCGTGCAGTCGCGCGCGCGAGTAGGAGGTTGGCGATGTTGGCGCACGCGATCAGCAACACAAACCCGACCGCGCCGAAGATCACCCACAGCGCTTGTCGTGCTTCACTGACGAAGATCTCCAACAGTGGTCGCAGTCTGGGGCGAGTGGAAGCATTCGAGTCGGGATACTGTTTCTCGAGGTTCGCGCCGACATTGTTCATGTCAGCTTCTGCCTGTTCGAAAGTCGCTCCGGGTTTCAGACGAGCCACGCCATACAAGCCCGGATGGTTACCGCGATTCTTCCAGCTAGCCTGGTCCGACAGTTGGCCCACCGGCACCCACATCTCGACGCGGCTCGGATACGCATACGACTCGGGCATGATGCCGATAACAGTGTACGACTTGCCGTTCAACGTGATCGGCTGGTCCAAAACACTCTGCTGGCCACCGAAGCGCCGTTGCCACAAAGCGTAACTCAGAACGACAACAGGCGTGCCACCGGGTTTGTCTTCATCATTCGTAAACACGCGGCCGAGCAGTGGATTCACGCGCAGGACAGAAAACAGATCGGCAGAAACTTGGCCGGTGACGATGCGTTCCGCTTCACCGGCGCCGGTGAGGTTGTAACTGGCGCGGTTGTAAACGCCCATCTTCTCGAAGATTTGATTGTGCTCGCGCCAGTCGAGGAAGTTTGGATACGAGATCGACATCTCATCGAGCACGGGACTCTTCTCGTTGAGAAAGACCAGCCGCTCAGACTCGTCGTAGGGCAGCGGGCGAATGAGCACCGCATTGACGACACTGAAGATCGCAGTATTCGCACCGATGCCCAGCGCGAGCGCGATGATCACGATAACCGTCACGCCCGGATTCTTTATCAACATCCTCGCGCCATAACGTACGTCCTGCCAAAGTGTGTTCATCAAAACCTCCTTCATCACAGATGACCCAGAAATATTTTTCTGCGTAATCGGTGAATCTGTGGACACTATTCGTATCTGAGCGCCTCGATTGGATCGATTTTCGTTGCTCTGCGAGCGGGAATGTAACAAGCCGCGAGTGCTACGAACGCCAGCAACATCGTCACGCCCGCAAAGGTCAGCGGATCGATCGCACTGACGGGCAGCGGCAATTCGAGCTCTAACAACGAGCTCGTCAACACTCGTGTCAACACCAACGACAACAACAACCCAATTCCCAAGCCAACGATCACGAGAAACATTCCCTGCCCGATCACCATCCGCAAAATATCTTTTTGCACCGCACCGAGCGCCATCCGAATGCCAAGCTCGCGCGTACGCTGCGCCACGGAGTAAGAAATGATCCCGTAAATCCCGAGCGTCGCGAGCAACAGCGCCATCACGCCGCAACCACCCATCACGACCGCCAGTATTCGAAACGGGAAAAGCCCGATGCTGAAGTAATCGCCCAACGTCTGCACGTCAGCCACCGGAATCATCGGATCGAGCTCGCGGATCGTGTTACGCACGCCACCGATCAAACTCGCCGGATCGCCAACAGCGCCGGCCACCAGCATGAACTGTTTTCGTTGCGACTGTTGCAGCGCGAGCGCGTAAAACGGGTGTACCTGCTTCTCCAACGATTGCCACTCGTTGTCGCGTATCACGCCGACGATCTCGCACGGTATTCTCGGCGCATTCTCTGCCCCGCCGTACTTCAAGAGGTGCTTCCCGAGCGAGTTAGATCCACGAAAGTATCTTTCGCCGAAAGCCTCATTCACTACCGCCACACACGGCGCGCCTTCCCGATCGCGTTCCTCAAAATCGCGTCCCTGCACGAACGGGACTTTCATGTTCGTGAAGTAATGCGGTCCGGCCAGGATGGCAGCGATCTGCGTGTCTTCATTTGCGCCCGGCTGATATCCCTCAATGTCAATGCTGCTCCGCCGGCCACCCATGAAAGTTACCGGCATCTCATCGACCAAACTCGCCGATTGCACGCCCGGCAAAGCAGCGAGCCGTTCCGACAGTTGTCGATAAAACTCCTGTGTCTTCGCGCGGTCGTATTTCGCTTCGTCCAGCCTCACGATCCCGACGACCATACTCTCCGTACTGAACCCCAAACGTGTTGGTCTAATCTTTTCGAGACTGCGCAACACGAGTCCTGCGCCAACCAAAAGCAATAGTGAAAAAGCAACCTGGGCCACCACGAGGGCCATGCGAGTTCGCGACTTCCGATAGAAGCCGGTGAAGAGACTCGAATCATCTTTCAAAACCGTCGAGACGTCGGCTTTCGAGCTCTGCAACGCGGGCGCGAGTCCAAAAAGTATTCCCGTGATTGTCGAAAATGTGATCGTGTAAATCACGACGCGCCAGTCGAGTCGAAGATCCACTGCGACGCGCAAACCTTCCGGAAGCGCAGGGATAGCAGCGACGATGGCATTGAGAAACCAAATGGCAAGCAGGATACCGGCTGCACCTGCCACTATCGACAACAAAACACTTTCAGTCAGCAACTGTCGCACGATCCGCGAGCGACTCGCGCCGATCGCCAGCCGCACGGCCATCTCTCTTCGTCGTGTTACGGCTCGCGCCAGCAACATGCCCGCGAGATTTATGCACGCGATCAGCAGCACGAGATTCACGATAACGAAAACGAGAGCAAACACGCCGTATGCGGCTGACTGCATGTCTGGAGGAAGGCGCGTATCACTCTCCGGCAGCACCGTGATCGCCGACACGCGCGTGCGTCCCGATTCGCTTTTCGATAGCCACTCTTCCGGATATGCAGCCTGCATGTCGCGCGTGATCAGATCGAAACGTGCGCGTGCCTGCGCGAGAGTGGTATCAGGTTTGACCCGTCCGACGAGAAACAACCCACGGTTTCCGCGACTCGTTAAAGTGCGATCGCCGAGCGGTTCCACTGCCGGCATCATCGCCAGCGGGACCCAGATCTCAATCGAAAGACCGCGAATCATGCCGGTGTATTGCGGCGGCGCGATGCCGATCACAGTCAGCGGTTGTTCGTTGAGTGTGACCGTCTTCCCGATTAGCTCCGGATCAGAATTGAAGCGTCGTTGCCACAGACTATGGCTGATGATCGCGACTGGATTCCGGCGCGGCACGACATCTTCATCGGCCGAGAAAGTGCGACCCTTTTGCGCGGCGACACCTAAGACATCAAAGTAGTTTCCCGACACTGCTTCGCCCCAGATCTGCTCGACCTGGTTTGCGTCACCAAACTTGAACTGCCGGATACCGTATGCTGCGAGGCCCGAGAGCACGTCATTACGATCGCGAAGGTCGAGATAGCTCGGATACGAAGTCGCCGCGTATGGATGTTGTTCACCCTCACTGACGTAAAGCTCGACGAGTTGTTCCGGGTGCGACACCGGACGCGGCCGCAGGAGGAGTGAATTGAGGAGACTAAATATCGCGGAGTTTGCTCCGATGCCGGCGGCGAGCGAGATCACTGCCACGATCGTGACGCCCTTAGACTTCCAGAGCATCTTCGCGCCATAACGAAGATCATTGAGCAACGTCATCTTGTTAATCCTGTAATCCTGTTAAAAACTCACTCGTAACGGAGTGCGATTAGGGGATCAACTTTTGTCGCCCTTCTCGCCGGCAGGTAACAAGCCAATAGAGCAACAATACTCAATATCGTAATCACCACAACAAACGTCGTGACATCATTCGGCGTCACACCAAACAACAGCCCGCGAATCAATCGCGTCAACATCAACGCACCCACCAACCCAACCGCTTCCCCAATCAACGCCAGCATCATCCCCTGCTTCAACACCAGCTTCAGCACGTCACTCATCTGCGCGCCGAGCGCCATCCGGATTCCCATCTCATGCGTGCGCTGCGTAACCGCGTGCGACAACAACCCGTATACTCCAACAGCAGATAACAGCATCGCCAGGCCGCCAAACAATCCCATCAGCAACATGTTCAAACGACGCTGCGCGATGCTCTCGTCAACAACTTTCTCCAACGTGCTGATATTTGAGATCGGTTGATTCGGATCGATCGACAGCACTGCGCCACGCACAGCGCCGACGAGCGACAACGGATCGGTTGTCGTCCGCACCAGCAGAGTCATGTCCTGCAATGGCGCTTGTGAAGCCGGAAGGTAATACGCCGGCTCCGATGGCGCTTCGAGACCCGCGAGCTTGACGTCGCGCACCACACCGACGATCTCAAACGAAGTCAGCCGCTTGTTATTCCAGATCCGCGCGGGCGGCGAAGGTTTCAAACGCCGGCCGAGCGCGTTCTCGTTCGGAAAGTAGTGCTTGATGAACGACTCGTTGACGATCGCAACGCCGGGATGGTCCTGATCATCGAGCGGCGTGAAGGTGCGACCAGCAACAAGCTGAACGCTGACAGTGTCGAAATAGTTCGGCCCGACCGGAATGAAATTGGCCGACGTTGACTGATCATTATTCGCCTGAACTCGTCCCTCGATCTGAAACGAGTCGAGCCAGTTTGACTGCAACGGCGGATCGTAAGCGATCGTCGCACTCTTCACGCCCGGCAGCGTCGAGATCCGATCGAGCAACTGCTTGTGAAAATTGTTTATCTGTGCCGGCTCGGCATATTTCGAAAACGGCAACGTCAGACTTGCCGACAAAACTCCTTCCGCGCGAAATCCCGGATCGACTCGTTGCAATATCCAGAAACTCTTGATCAGCAATCCCGCGCCAATCACGAGCATCACCGCGATACTGACTTGAAACACGACGAGCACCTGGCGGAAGCGCAAACGATTAGCGCCCGCGGCGAGCGTGCGGCCGGTTTGTTCGAGCGTGGTGTGCAGGTCAGGCTTCGAAGCGTGCCATGCGGGTATCAATCCAAAGATCAGGCACGTGGCGAGCGAGATCAGCATCGTGAAGCCGAGCACACGCCAGTCGAGACTGACCTGGGCGAGACGCGGAATACCCGCAGGGACGAATTGTAGCAACACCTTCGTACCGGCTGCGGCAATCGCCAGCCCTGCGACAGTGCCGAGGAACGACAGCAACACGCCTTCGAGAAAGAACTGTCGCACGAGTCTTGTTCGACCCGCGCCGAGCGCCGCACGAATCGCGATCTCCTTGTTTCGTCCCGCGTGCTGGGCGAGCAACAATCCCGCGACGTTCGCACAGGCAATCAGCAACACTAGTCCGACCGCGGTAAGCAACGTAAACAACGCCGGCCGCACGTCGCCGACAACTTCGTTCATGAACTGGTTAACGATAATGCCCTCGCCTTTAATCTGTGTATGCTCCTGTTGGAGACGCGCGGCGATCGTGTTCATCTCCGTCGTCGCCTGTGCGAGAGAGACGCCGGGTTTAAGTCGTGCCAGTACGCCGAGCACGTGTGCGGTGCGCACCGCGGCCCACCCCGGGGTAAACGACATAGGCGTCCAGTATTGCTGTTGCTGTTCGTCAAACGTGATGTGTCCGGAAGTGGTGGGCCACACCGGATAAATCCCTGAAGGCATCACTCCCACGACCGTGTAACTGTTGCCGTCGAGCGTTAGCGTGCGATTGATGATGTTCTTATCGCCGCCGAAACGATGTTGCCAGAAGTTGTGGCTGAGAATGACGACCTGGTCTTTGCCTTGTTCGTATTCTTCCGGCAGAAACGGGCGGCCGAGAATCGGATCGACGCCGACCACGCCGAAGTAGCCTGAGCTGACTCTGCCGCCGACGAGTTGTTCCGGCTCGCCGATGCCGGTGAGTGTCACGGTCGAACCGCCGAAAGCGACAACGTCTTCGAAAACGGTGTTCTGTTTTTTCCAGTCGAAGAAGGTAGCCGGCGAGTTACGCCAACGCCCGTGTCCCGGCACATTGGACCACAGCGCGACGAGGCGATCAGGTTGTTTGTACGGCAGCGGGTTGAGCAGCACCGCATTTACGACGCTGAAGATTGCGGTATTGGCGCCGATGCCGAGCGCGAGCGTGACAACGGCAATCGCCGTCACAAGCGGATGCTTTAACAGCATCCGCAGGCCGTATTTGAGATCGTTGATCAATGTCATAGGTCGTATAGGTCCTATTCATACCTGAGCGCCACGAGTGGATCGACCTTTGTGGCGCGACGCGCCGGGATGTAACACGCCAGGAGCGCCACTCCAATCAGCAGCAACGGCACCGTCGCGAATGTCAACGGATCTCCCGCCGTCACTCCAAACAACAGCGAACTCATCAAACGCGTGAGGGCAAACGACGCGACCACACCAATCACCACGCCAATGAGCGTCAGCCCCATTCCCTTCTTCAACACGAGAAACAGGATGTTCCGCGGCGATGCGCCGAGCGCCTGTCGCACGCCGATCTCATTCGTGTGTTGCGTGACGAAGTAAGCCAACACGCCGTAAATCCCGAGCGACGCGAGTAACAACGCCAGCGCCGCAAAACCTACCAGCATGATCATTCCCATGCGACGCTGTCCGGCTTCCTCGCTAAGCACTTCCTGCATCGTCGCGACATTGGAAACAGGCTGATCGGGATCAACTTCGCGAATGATCTGTCGCACAGCGCCGGCAAGGTTTGACGTATCGCCAGTCGTCCGGATCGCGAGGTCACGCGGGACGTATCCGGGCCAGTCCGTGATCTGCTCGTAAGGGATATACATCTCAGCCTTGACCGGCTCGTCGATTCCCATCTGACGAATGTCCGCGACAATTCCGACGATCTCTTTCCACTGTTTTCCCGGCTCATCAGGATCGCCAACCTTGAAACGGCGGCCAAGCGCGTTCTCGCCGGGCCAATACTCTCGCGCCATCGTCTCGTTGATGATCGCGACCGGAAGCGACTGCGCGTTATCACTACTCTCGAAGTAACGTCCCTGGCGCAGCGGAATGTTCATCGCCTTGAGGTAATTTGCAGAGACCTCGCGATGATTCGCGTCGTACGCCATACCCGGAATCGGCGCTTTGATTCCTTCGGGATAGAACCCACTCGTGCCGCCCTTCCATGCGAGCGGAATAGACGTGCTGTAACCCGCCGCAACCACACCGGGCAGGTGCTCGACGCGTTGCAGCACCTGCTGGTAATAGCTGGTGCGTCGCTGCGGTTCTTTGTATTTCTCGAGCGGCAGTATCGTGCGCATCGTGAGTATCTTTTCCGGCTCGAGCACTGAGTACTGCCGGAAGAGTTGAAACAGCGTTTGAATCAACAGACCAGCGCCGACGAGCAACACGAGCGACAACGCCACTTCAAACACGATCATCGCGCTACGCAAGCGCCCGCTCGAAGTCACACGCCCGCTGCTCTGCTTCAACGCATCGTTCAAGTCGAAGTTTGCAGACTGAAGCGCGGGCACGAGCCCGAAGATGATTCCGGTAACGATCGAGATCGCGATCGTGAAGACGAGAATCCGAACGTCGAGCTTCAAACTCGTCGCAATCGCCATCTCTTCGGGAATCAGTCCCTGCAGGAACGTAAAACTCGCATAAGCCAGCAACGATCCGAGTACACCCGCCGCAACGGCGAGCAACAAACTCTCCGTCAACAGTTGCCGGACGACGCGAGTACGCCCCGCGCCCAGTGCCAGTCGCAGCGCGATCTCTTTGCGACGACCAACCGCACGCGCCAAAAGTAATCCCGCCACATTCGCACACGCGATGAGAAGCACAAACGCCACCGCCACCAGCAACACGATCAACGAGCCGCGCGCATCGCCCACAAACTCATCGCGCACCGGCATCACGACGACGCCGATCTTCCCGCCGATCGTCTCGTCCATATGGTCCATCGAAATCCGGCGCATGACGGCGTTCATGTCAGCCTGCGCCTGCGTCACTGACACGCCGGGCTTCAAACGCGCCACCACCGTCAGATAGTGACCACCGCGGTTGGCCCATTGCTCCTGAGTAAGAGCAATCGGCACCCACACGCGCACGTCCTTCGCAAAGAACTGAAAACTCGCCGGCATCACCCCAACAACAGCATGCTTCTCGCCATTCAGCAGAACCTCGCGATTGAGGATGTTGCGATCGCCGCCATAGCGACTCTGCCAGAGACCATAGCTGAGCACGACCGCCTTGCTCCCGCCGGGTTGATCTTCTTCAGAGACAAAACTGCGACCGAGCAGTGGCTGCACGCCGAGAAGTGGAAAGAAATTCGCCGAGACTGCATAGGCGGAGACGCGTTCCGGTTCACCATCACCCGTGAGGTTGAAGCTGGTCTCGCGACTCGCGGCCATGTCGACGAACGACTGGTTCTGAGTTTTCCAGTCGACGTAGTTTGCCGGCGCGGGTGTGTTGTGCGGAAAGCCCGCGAACGCGAGATCTTCCCAAACGATCACCAGCTCTTCCGGCTTTTGAAACGGCAGCGGCCGCAGCAAAACTGCATTGACGACACTGAAGATCGCCGTATTCGCGCCAATGCCGAGCGCGAGCGTGATGAGCGCGATAACCGTAAACCCCGGCCTCTTCAAAAGGCCACGAATCCCATAGCGAATGTCTTTAAATAGAGTTTCCATGGCCTATTAACACCGCCGAAAGACTAAATCTAGCCACCGATTACACGGACAATCCGTAAAAATCCGTGTCATCCGTGTTTACCGCAATGCTTGCAATGGGTCGATCTTCGTGGCTCTTCGCGCCGGCACAAGACACGCTATGAAAACCACCGCGCTCAGAACTAACGCCACCCCAACAAACGTCACGACATCGATCGGCTTCACCCCAAACAGCAACGTCGTCAAATATCGCGTCAACGCCACCGCGCCAACCACGCCAATCCCGATCCCGATCGCCGCGAGCGCCATCGCGCGACTCAACACGAGCTTCAGCACGTCGACGATCTGCGCGCCGAGCGCCATCCGTACACCAATCTCGTGCGTCCGTTGTGTGACGTAGTAAGAAGTGACACCGTAAATTCCGAGCATCGCCAGCAACATCGCCACACCCGCAAAACCACTCAACAACAACATCGGCACTCGCCGCGACGCCGCAGACGCCGCGACGACTTCGTTCATCGTCTTCAAGTTGTAGTTCGGCACTGCCTTGTCGATCGAACGAATCGCTTCGCGCACTGCACCCGCAAGGGCCGCCGGCTCGCTATTTGTCCGAACGACGAGCGATAAGCTCCCCCACGTCGGATCCTGGGCGTAAGGTATGTACGTCTGGTTGCCGGCTTCTTTATCGAGCGACGCCTTCGTATCGCCGACCACGCCGACGACTTCACGTGGAAACTTCTCATCACGCCAAACTGTGAAGCGACGACCGATCGCGCTCTCGCCGGGCCACAAGCGTCGCGCCATCGTTTCGTTGATGATCGCGACTTTCGTGCTATTTAAGTCGTCTTGATCGGTAAACAACCGCCCGGCCTTCAACGGAATTTGAAGCGCTGAGAAGTAATCAGGCGTGACCGGAAGATGCTGTGCATTCGTCTGCTCTTCGAGCGTCAAAGGACGTCCTTCACGAATCACACCACGCCACACTTCAAACGCGTCGCCGCCCAACGGCAGGCTGAGCACAGCGCCCACAGATTTCACACCGGGCGTCGCTTTCACCTGCTCGATGAGTTGCTTGTAGATCTGCGCGCGTGGTTCGCCCTGTTTGTACTTGCCCGGCGGCAAGGTCAGACGCATCGACAAAACGTTGTCAGCGTTGAAACCGGGATCGATCTCTCTGAGGTGCAGGAAACTCTTGATCAGCAGACCCGCGCCCGCCAGCAGAATGAACGAGAGCGCGATTTCGGAAACGATGAACAGGCTGCCTGCGCGATTGCGTCCACCGAACTGCGATCCACGCTGGCCGTTGTCTTTGAGTGTGTCGTTGAGGTTGGGTCGCGACGTTTGCAGTGCGGGAAATAATCCGAACAGCAGACCGGCAAGCACGGCTACCGCGAGCGTGACACTAAACACGCGCCAGTCGATTCCGATCTCTTCGACGCGCGGCGTGTTTGGTGGATTCATCGCGATCAGTAATCGCACGAGGCCGAGACTGAGCGTGAAACCCACCACGCCACTCACGACCGAAAGCAGCATGCTTTCAGTCAGTAGCTGTCGCACGATGCGGCCGCGACTCGCACCCAGCGCTGTTCGCACGGCGATCTCTTTCTGACGATAGACCGCACGCGCCAACATGAGATTCGCGACGTTCGCACATGCAATCAGCAGTACGAACGCAACGGCGCCTAACAAGATCAGCAACGACGTTCTGAGATCACCGACGAGGCTTTCACGCAATTCGACAAGTTGAACGGACCAGCCGCTGTTTGTCTCGCCGTAGTTCTGTGAGAGGCGCTGGTTGATCGTGTCCATCTCGGTTTGCGCCTGCGACATCGAGACGTTCGGTTTCAGGCGGGTCACGACCGAGATGAAGCGGTTGTCACGCGGCTGGTTCGGGTCGCTCAACGGAAACGCGGTCCATGCTTCGGAGTCAGCCGGATAATTAAATCCCGCGGGCATCACGCCGATGATCGTTGCGGCTTTTCCGTTCAGCGTGACTTTGCTGTTCACGATGCTGGTGTCGCCACCGAACCGCCGCTGCCACAACGCATAGCTGATCACGACCACGGGCTCGCCGCCCGGTTGCATGTCGCCGGCTTGAAACGTACGACCATGGATCGGATTGGTCTTGAAGAGTGGAAAAAAATCGCTGGAGACACCTGTGCCGCGCACGCGCTCAGTCTCGTCGCCGGCAGTCAAAAACAGTCCGCCTGTAATAAACCCTGCGATCTGTTCGAACGACGAAGCTTGTTTCTGCCAGTCGACGATGTCAGGCATCGACATGTTGCTCTCGGTGATTCCCTGCCGCGGATTGATCCCTCTGAACAGAACGATTTGTTCCGGCTCCGGAAACTGCAACGGCCGCAGCAAAACGGAATTGACGACCGTAAACATCGCCGTCGTCGCCCCGATACCGAGCGCGAGCGTCGCCACCGCAATCACCAAAAACCCCGGCCGCTTGAGAAAACTCCTCACCGCGAAGCGAAGATCTTTCATCATCGTGTCCATGCTTGTGTCCCTTTTCTTCTCTGCGCAACCTCTGCGTTCTCTGCGTCTCTGCGGTGAAAATAACCACAGAGGCGCAGAGAACGCAGAGGTTACGCAGAGTTGAAAATTATTCGTTTCTCAATGCAATCAGCGGCTCAACTTTCGTCGCGCGCCGTGCCGGAACGTACGACGCAACCAGCGCGACGCCGATCAGCAACAGCGACACGAACCCGAACGTCAGCGGATCTGTAGCACTCACACCGTAAAGCACACTCGTGATCGCGCGCGTCGCGAGAAAGGCGCCAACCAATCCAAGCGCGGCGCCGATGATCGTCAGCTTCAATCCATGACCGAGTACGAGCTTCAACACATCGCTTAGCTGCGCACCGAGTGCGAGTCGCACTCCAATCTCGTGCGTCCGTTGCGCGACCGCGTACGACGTAATTCCGTAAACACCGATCGCAGCGAGCATCAGCGTCACAAGTCCAAACACACCGAGCACAGTCGCTGCAACCTTCGCCGGGAACAGCGCGAACTTCATGTGATCCGTCAACGTCTTCACGTCAAAGAGCGGCAGGTTCGGATCGAGCGACTGCACCTGCCCGCGCACCGCGCCAAACAGTCCTTCCGGATTGCCTTTCGTGCGAACGACGAGAATTCCGCTCGAGTTGTAGTCCTGGGCCAGCGGCGTCCACACAAACGGGCGCGGCTCTTCAGCGATGTTGAAATACTTGCCGGCTTTCGCGACACCAACAATCTGCACCCATGGTCCACTTGCACTCCTGAAGCTGAATCGCTTGCCGATAGCTTCAGCAGGCGTTTGCACCTCAGGCATCAACCGCCGGACAAAGTATTCGTTAACGATCGCGACACTTTCAGTCTTCGGCTGGTCTGCTTCAGTAAATTCTCGCCCTTGCAGGATCGGTGTGCCCATCGTTTTGAGGCAGGTCGGTCCAACACTCGCGGTCATCGCCACCGGCGCATTCTCGCCGCGCTGGGCGGGCCTGCCCTCGACGTAGATTGTGTTGCTGTTGTAGTTGAGACTAAGCGGGATATAACTCATCACCGCCGCCGACTCGACTCCCGGCAGCGCTTGCAAGCGTTCCTGTAATTGCTTGTAAAACTGCTGCCCGCGCGCTTCGTCATAACCCTGCAAGCCGAGATCAAACGACATCGTGAGCGCGTTGTGTGTGTCGAACCCCGGGTTCATCGTTTGCAGTTGCTGCAAGGTGCGAACGACGAGTCCCGCCGAGATCAAGACGACCAGCGAGATCGAGATCTGCGCGACGACCAGCACGCTGCGCAACTTTGTTTTCACGGCGCCGCCCTGCGCGGCTGTGTCTTTCAAAGCGCCTACGAGATTCGGACGCGTGGCCTGCAACGCCGGCGCGAAGCCAAAGATCACACCCGCCGTGACTGACACCGCGAGTGAAAACAGCAACACGCGCCAGTCGATACTGACATCGAGTGCGAGCGGAAAATCGATGGGGGGCTTGAGCGCCAGCAACACCTTGACGATCCACACTGCGAGCAACACCCCGACAGCGCCACCAGCGAAGGAAAGCAAAACGCTTTCAGTCAGAAGCTGACGAATCAAACGCAGGCGATTCGCGCCCATCGCGAGACGGATCGCGATCTCCTTGCGGCGATCAGTCGCACGCGCGAGCATGAGTCCAGCCAGATTGGTGCACGTCACGAGCAGCACCAATCCGACCGCCGCCATCAACACCCACGTGAAACTAACGACCGCACCACGCAGATCAGGCAGGATAAAACCCGGCGCATCGATCTTGATTGCTTGTCCTTCGTTCGAGTCGGGATACTCTTTCGCGAGTTGCTGGCTCAGCAGGTTGAGTGAAACTTCGGCCTGGCGCCAATCAACTCCGCTCTTCAGCCGTCCAATCGCAAAGAAATTTTTCGAGTTGCGATTGTCGAGCCACGTCGCGCCGGGCTCGGCCCATTCCATCATCGAGGCCGTCAGCCAGATCTCCGGCGAGTAAACAAACTCGGTCCCTTTGAAACCTTCGGGCGCGATGCCGATCACTCTGAACTGGTGATTGTTGATGAGTACGTCTTTGCCGACGAGACCCGGATCGCCTCCGAAGCGTCGCTGCCAGCAGTCGTAACCGACGACGATCACGGGATGCGCCAGTTTTGCCTGGTCCTCTTCGGGGAGAAATGTGCGGCCGTGAATTGCCTTCACGTTGAGGACGTCGAAGTAGTTGCCGGAAACCTCGTAGCCCCAGATGCGCTCGTTGTTGCCGCCGCGGCTCAGGCTCAGCGGCACGAAGCGATAGACGAGCAAGCCCGAAAGCACGTCGTTACGATCGCGAAAGTCTTTGTAGTTTGGATAGGAGAAAGCCGACATCGAATCGTCCTTGCCGCGAACGGCGACGGAAACGATCTCGTTGGGCCGGTCGACCGGCAGCGAGCGCAACACGACCGTGTTCACGAGACTGAAGATCGCGGTGTTCGCTCCGATGCCGAGCGCAAGCGTGATCACAGCGATCGCGACAAACCCCGGCCTCTTAACTAAATTTCTAACTGCATAACGAACGTCTTTAATTAGTGAATCCATAATTCTCCTATTCGTACCTTAGCGCCACGAGCGGCTCGACCTTGGTCGCTCTGCGAGCCGGCAGGTAGCACGCCAGCAACGCAACCGAAATCAGCAGCGCCGGAATCGCCGTAAACGTCAACGCATCCGTCGTACTCACACCATAGAGAAAACTCGCGAGCAGCCGCGTCACTGCAACCGCCACACCGATACCAAGCACGAGCCCGGCGACTACGAGCGTCATTCCCTGTCGCAACACCAGACTGAAAACATCGCCGGGCCGCGCGCCGAGCGCGACACGAATCCCGAGCTCGCGCGTGCGTCTCGCGACCGCAAACGACATCACGCCATATAACCCGATCGACGCGAGCAACAAGGCGAGACCGCCAAACACCGCGAGCAGGATCGCGCCCATGCGCGCCGCGTAAAGCGAGTTCGTCACGCGCTCGCTCATCAATTCGGGATTGCCGAGTGGAAGGTTCTTCTCTAGCGACTGGACCTCATTACGAATCGCACCCGCAACACTCGACGGATCGACACGCGTGCGAACGTGCAGGACCATCCCCGTCTCGTGATTCTGTTGCAAAGCTACGTACACCACCGGCGTCGGGGCTTCGCCAAGACTGCGATACTTGCTCGTACGCACGACACCGACGATCTCGCGCCACGGTCCCTTTGCGCCGTTGAAACTGAGACGCTTCCCAAGCGCGTCCTCATTCGGAAAATGCCGGCGCACGAAAGCTTCATTCACGATCACGACCGGCGGATGATCTTCCGTGTCCTGCGCGTTGAAGTCGCGGCCCTGCAAGAACGCGATGCCCATCGTTTGAAAATACTTTGGACCAATCACATTCGAGCTGACTGACTCGTTGTTTTCCGCAACCGGACCGGCGTTATCGCTACGAAATTGATTCTCAGAACCGGCTCGTCCTTCAATCAACAAACTGCGGACGGATGAATTGCCGCTTACCGCTGCGATGCGTGCGAGGCTCGCAGATTCGACTCCCGGAATGGCCTCGACTCGTTCAGTTACCTGGCGGTAAAACTCGCGCCCCTGCACTTTCGTGTAACGAAGCAGATTGATGTTGAGTGGCAGACCGACGATCTTCGCAGTATCGAAGCCGGGATCGATCGTCTGCGCTTGCCACAAACTCCGTAGAAATAATCCGGCAGTGATCAGCAACACGACTGAGAGCGCCACCTGCGTGACGACGAGCAGGTTGCGTAGCGTAAACATGCGCGTGCGCTCGAAGAACGCGGCTGAGTCGTCTTTCAAAGCGGGGATTAGCGCCGGCTTCGACGCGCGCAAGGCCGGCGCGAGTCCGAAGACGATGCCTGCGAGGAGCGACAGTCCTAAGGTAAAAAGAAGCACACGCAAATCGATCGAGAATTGCGGCGTGATCGGAAGCGCGTTACTCGGTGGAGGCGCGGCGCTGAGCGTTCTGGCGGTCCACCATGCGAGTAAGAGTCCGGCCGCGCCACCCAACGTCGCGAGCAGCACGCCTTCAGTCAGTAACTGCCGCACGATTCGCCACCGGGTTGCGCCGATCGCGAGTCGCACTGCGATCTCTTTTGTTCGTGCTGAGCTGCGTGCGAGCAGGAGATTTGCAACGTTCGCGCACGCGATCAACAACACGATGCCGACGACGCCCATTAGCAGGCGCGCGACTGAAGAAAGTTGTTGTCGCCCGCTTGGATCGTCAGTCGCATTCAAAGGTGAGATCGAGATGCCGCGACCGCTACTCTGTTGCGGATAGGTTTCTGCAAGTTGAGTGGTTATGAGAGCAAGTGAGCTTTGTGCCTGCGCCTCGCTAACACCGGGCTTGAGTCGACCAACACTGAACAGCCAGCGATTGGTGCGCGCTTGCAGCAGGTCGGGATTCATTTCACCGGAATAACCGGCGCGCGGCGGACGCATCGTCGCCTGCATCATCATCGGCACGTAAAGATCGCGCGTGATGCCGAGCTGCAATCCGTCAAAACCTTTGGGAAGCACACCGATCACGGTAAAGGTGTTTCCGTTGAGGAGGAGCTGGCGTCCGATGATGTTGGGATCGCCGGCAAAACGTCCCTGCCACAAGCCCTGGCTGATGACGGCGACGGGATGCGCGCCGGGAGTCTTGTCGTCTTCAGTCGTGATCACGCGGCCCATCTGCGCGCGCACGCCGAGCACGTCGAAGAAGTTTCCAGTGACGATTGCGCCGGAGACGAGATCTGTTTGATCGTTGCTGTTGAGACTGGCGGTGATGCCGCCCCACGCGATCAAGCCATCCAGCACGTTGTTCTGATCGCGCACCGCAGCGTAATCGGGATATGAGAAGACACTGCCTGCTGGTCCATTGAAGACAAACACGAGCCGCGCTGGATCGGAAACAGGCGGCGTGCGCATCAACGTTGCGTTAACCACACTGAAGATCGCCGTGTTCGCGCCAATCCCCAGCGCGAGCGTCAAAACAGCAATCACGGTAAACCCCGGCCGCTTGATCAAGCTCCGCACTGCAAATCGAATGTCTCTAAACATAGGTCTTATTGGTCCTATAGGACCTATTCATACCGCAGCGCCACGAGTGGATCGACTTTCGTCGCCCTGCGCGCCGGCAGATAACACGCCACCAGCGCCACCGTCGACAACAACACCGGCACGAGAATAAAAATCGTCACGTCGTAACCACTGACGCCAATCAACAACGACGACAACACCTGCGCGAGCGCCAGCGACAGCATCAACCCGATCACGACACCGATCGCCGCGAGTCGCATTCCCTGACGCGTGATCATCTTCATCACGTCGCCGCGGTTTGCGCCGAGCGCCATGCGAATCCCAACCTCGCGCGTGCGCTGCG
>Ga0105247_10000408_pt1 | contig 36396 bp, 37 predicted proteins | sample KBSS24metaG_FD_81519 | JGI IMG/M metagenome (GOLD analysis project Ga0105247, IMG submission 81519) | Switchgrass rhizosphere microbial communities from Kellogg Biological Station, Michigan, USA - KBS S2-4 metaG | ecosystem: Host-associated > Plants > Roots > Rhizosphere > Soil | place... | reverse complement strand
CCCGGTAAATATTTATCAAGAACATAAATAAGATTTTCTTCTTTTTTTATAGAACGACGACTTAAGTACCTAGTAGTAATATCTGTATTTTTTTAAATCTTCATTAAACCACCGATAACAAAAAAGGTCTGAAGCATACAAGCCGTTGACCTGAAATTCTTCAGGCTATTCCACCACAGATCTTATATAAACCGTTGATTTTAAATTTTTTTACCTATTTATTTTGTTTGGCATAATGTTTAGTATTTCATTGCTGACTTCATGTTTCAAACAGTATTATTCATCAAAAAATTAAGCTATGAAGACGATTCAAAAAACAATTGCATTATCAATCGCAACATGTATTTCTGCTATTGCTTTTGGGCAATTGAATCTTGGAGTACAATCAACCACACAAGCAGCAGTAAACGCTACAGTAAATACATCGGCTACTACTTCTGCTGTAACTAAAACCACAGGCGCTGTTACCAATGCCACAAAAACAACCGTACAAACAACAACCAGCAAAGCAGCTGATGTAACAACTAAAGCAACAACTGCGGCTGATGCAAAAGGTAAACAAACAGTGAATACTGCTACTGAAATAAAAAATGATGTAAAGAAAAGTACAGATGTAAATGTCGGCGTTGGGATAAATGCTTCGTCGCAATCCAATGCTAATGCACAAACACAATCCGGCAATAATTCCGCTCAGGCAGGAATGAATTCAAATACTTCTGCAAATGGAAATACATCCGTACAAATAAACGGAAGTAAAGCAATCGATAAAGTAGAATCGACTTCAGCTAATACAACAACAGCCGTTGAAAATAAAACTTCAGCTACTGTTGAAAAAGCAAAAACAATAAGTACTAACACCCAAAACGAGGTTAAGTCTGATGTAAAATCAACAAAGGAAACAACAGCTTCTGCAAAACCACAGGCGAATGCAAACGTATCTGCTGAAGCTAAAACAGAAACAAAAGCTACAGTAAATAAGCAATAATCCGTAGCATCTCCATAAACTAAGGCCTCCGATAACAACGGGGGCCTATTTCTAAGTAAACCCATTGTATATGAAAACATTCGTTTATGGACTGATCTTAATGTGTATGCTAAGCATTTGTGCAGACGTCAAAGCTCAATCCGACTCCATACAAAAAAATGATAAGCCTCAGTTTAAGATTGGAGCTTATTACAATAGCAACCTTAATTATTATGGCAGAACTGATAGTTTACGCAGCAGTGGATTCTTTCCATTGGCTGAGTTCTGGCTAAATGAACATTTTTATATCAACGCTGCACCCATATTTGTCAACAATAATGTAAGCAGTTTTGAATATGCGGGAACGGTTGCCACAGCAGGCTATCGTTTTAATAGTAACAATAAGTTCACCGGCAATATTTATTATGTAAAACCTTTTTATAAGAACAATAGCCAGTTAGTACAGTCCGCATTAAAAGGACAGGTAGCAGCAATATTTACTTTATTAAATAAATATTTGAATATATCAGCCGGAGGCGATATAAAATTCAGCGATAAAACAGATTATGGAGCTACAGCGGGAATTGATCATATATTTAGATATGAACTGCCAGGTTCTTCTGTGCTGGTTATTGATCCATCTGCAACTGTTTCTGCCGGAACACAACAGTTTACGAAGACTTATTATAAGCAAAGCAGCTTTCTATTCTTTCCCGGCGTTGAACAGACAGTAACTGAAAATGTAAACAACTTTAAGATTTTATCATACGAATTTTCGGTCCCATTTATTTACGCAAAAGAAAAATGGCAGATCTTGTTTACGCCAGCGTATGTTATTCCTGAGAATTTGATCGTCGTAGCCGGCCGCCCGGATCTATCAGAAAGAGGAAAGAAATTATTTTACATAACTGCAGGCGCAAAGCTAATATTCAAGTGAAAACTTATCAGTTGGATAGGCTGGCAGGAATTAACATTTAGAAAAAATTCTGCTATTTATATTTGTTATGGTGCTATTACTTCACCTCACAAATGCCATCCCGAAAAAAAAGAAGAAATGTCCAATTGCAACGGAGAGTTTTCACAGTCTTGCTAATTATTATATTATTTACTGGCGGATGGATAGGATATAAGTGGTTTGAAAACCGCCAGGTACAATTTATCCGTTATCCTGAATTTGGAATTGCAATTCCTGAAAAATATACGATCCATGGTATTGATGTTTCCAGGTATCAACAGAATATCGCCTGGGAAGAAGTGCAATCAATGAAAGTAAAAGAAGTGCAACTTGGGTTTGCATTTATAAAGGCCACACAAGGTATTGGTAATACTGATCCGCAATTTAGCCGCAATTGGAAAAGGGCAAAAAAGAATGGTATCATTCGCGGAGCCTATCATTTTTTCATGGCTAATAAAGATGGAAAAATGCAAGCTGAAAATTTTATTGATAGGGTAGAATTGGAAGCCGGCGATCTTCCGCCAGTATTAGATGTAGAGCAATTGAATGGAGTAAGTAATGAGCAATTAAAAAAAGAAACAAAAATATGGCTGGAAACAATTGAGAATTATTACCATGTAAAACCTCTTATTTATACCAATGTTGAGTTTTATAACCGGTATCTGGGTGAGGAATTTGATCAGTATCCTTTATGGGTTGCACATTATTACCAGGTACATGAACCGCATATACATCGTGATTGGAGTTTTTGGCAGCACAATGATGAAGGAAGAGTGAATGGTATCATTTCAAAAGTTGACTTCAATGTTTTTAGCGGAGATTCCTTAGCATTCAGAAATATTCTTGTTCGCTGATGAGGTCATTAATTTGCCTTAACTTGTTAGTGTCATTAAATAAGCATGGAACAAGGCTGGGATCCTGAAATAAAAAAATATTTTCGCAAAATTCTTTATTCTGTTTTTGCAGGATTGCTTTGGATGTCGGTATGTGTGACTGCAGGTATTTATTATAAATTGGGGTATTGGAGGCAGCCTTTTATTTATCCTGTTATTTTTTATATAGGTATGGCTGGGAGCCTTGTCTTACTGATTTTTTGGTATTATCGAACCTGGAGCAAATAGATTGTATCAATACAAATGCAACAAAAAAACCGTCAAAAGGTGATAGCAGCCTGAATAAAAAAGATTATTTTGGAAACTTATTATTCTACTCATGGATTTAAAGAACATAAGTAAATGGTTTGTTATAACCGGCACCCTTGTTATATGGATGATAAAATTTCTTGTCAGGCCACTTCATTTATTTGAAGATCCCACAAGATTTTTTTTAAATATAGCACCCAATCTTTTTGGGGCATTTCTAATTCCCTTTGGAGCTTATTGGTTCTTTAGCGGCAGAAATTTTTTAGCGGCCCGTATCTTCCGCATTCAAACTGCATATGATCTGCGTATGGTATGTATCCTGGGATTTGGAATGCTGATCGTTAATGAATACCTGCAGCTTATTCCCGTTTTCGGCCGCACGTTTGATTATAACGATATCTTATTTTCTTCTGTAGGATTGATCGCCTCGTATTTTGTTTTTAGTAAAATTCAGACTCGCAAAAGAAGAAGCTACCAGGTAGAACCGGGTTAATTTCTACAAAACTTAAAGGCTGCTTCAGATATGGTTGTGATCACAATCATCTGCATGAGCATGATTGTGTACACGGCAAAGACGAAAGTTTAAAATGTGCGCCAGTACAATAAAGAAAACCGCCGGTATTAGTAACCATGTTTCATATTGCACAAAAAATTGTTTGAGCACAAGGAAAATAAAGCCTCCGAAAAAAGCAATCAACGGCAACCAGCTATGGTGATGTTTTCTATATCCATGATATAGTGAATAAGATCCAATACATAAAGCAAGAAAGATCATCCCTATTTCAAAGGGCATATTGTTGATGATATTATATCCAAAAAGAGGAAAACTGCTCAAAAACAAAGGAAGCAAGGCGCAATGAATAGCACAAAGCACAGAAGCACTGATGCCAATCGCATCCCAACGGCTATTGTATTTCATAAATGCAAATATATTAAAAGGCAACAGTGTTGCAAAAAATTTATCCTGTAACTTTGTTAACCTAAAAAGTAATATGTCACGAAAGACCATTTTTTATATCATCTTTTTTACTGCGCTTGTAGTTATATTTTATTTTACCTTAACCAGTCTTGTTCCTGAGTTTGGTAAAAAAAAGATTCCGCCTGTTAGTTATGTCAAGCCATTTGCTTTTACTAACCAGGATGGAAAAACAATCACTGAAAAAGATGTGGCGGGAAAAGTGTATGTGGCAGAATATTTTTTTACAACCTGCAAAGGCATTTGTCCGAAGATGAATAATAACATGAAGCAGGTATATGAAAGGTTTAAAAATGAAAATGATTTTCTAATTCTTTCACACACTTGTGACCCTGAACAGGATTCGGCTGCTCAGTTAAAACATTATTCTGACTCATTGGGAGTAAATACAGATCGGTGGATATTTTTAACGGGCAGAAAAGATAGTCTTTATAATATGGCAAGGACAAGCTATACTATTGACGATCCTGCCAATAACCTTAAAAGCATAGACGATGATTTTTTGCATACTCAATTCTGGGCTTTAGTAAATCGTAACGGCGATGTAATAAGAATATATGATGGACTTAAAGAAAGTGAGATACAAAAGCTGATGACAGACATTAAGAAAGAACTAAAACAAAAGGGCTAACACTGCGTTATTAATAGTAAAGAAATGATATTTAGTGATGGAAAATGAAACAATAGATATTGATAATAGAATTGAAAGCCTGCTCAAGAGGAATAGTATGAGTGTTACCGATAGCCGGAAAAAGATCCTAAAGCTTTTTTTAGATCAACCCGGTGCATTAGCGCATGGCGATATTGAAAAAAGAGCTGGTGAAAAATTTGACCGGGTAACAATCTATCGTACTCTCCAGACTTTTGTTGATAAAGGGATCATTCATACGATACCCACAGCGGACAATTCGATACGCTATGCACTATGCAAAGATGATTGTTCCGAAGGTCATCATCATGATCATCATATACATTTTGTTTGTGACAATTGTGGCAACACTTATTGTCTTGATGATATTGTAACTCCTGATATAAAACTTCCAAAAGGATATTCGGCAGAGCATGTTGAAGTAGTGGTAGAAGGAATATGTAAGAATTGTAAAATCGGTTAAGATGCAGTTCTCATGCAATAGCGGGATTGTACATTTTAAATTGCAATAAAAAAGCCCTGTTGTAGAAACAGCAGGACTATTGGTTAAGGCTCTGATTAGTAGCTATTTTATAATGAGTTTGTTTTTGCTGAATCAAAAATAGGGGTCGGTTTCGAAATTCCTCTACCACTTTCTGGTAATTTTTAGAGACTATCTAACTCTTTTTTCACAAATAACATTAACTGGCTGATATAATCCGGGGAAAAATTGAACTGTAAACCTGCGGCTTTAAAAAGCTCGGGTAAAGTTCTTGTGCCACCCAACTGAAGAGCATTGATATAATTATTAATAGCCACTTCGGGATTTTCCTTGTATTGCTTCCACATCCCGATAGCTCCTAATTGCGCTATTCCATATTCAATATAATAAAATGGAACTTCGTACAAATGTAATTGCCGCTGCCAACCATAACGGCGGTATTCTTCCAACCCTGAAAAATCAATTACAGGCGAAGAAAATTCTTCGAGTATTGCCAGCCATTGATTAGCCCTTTCTTCTTCTGTATGATTTGGATTTTCGTAGATCCAATGCTGAAACTTATCTATTGTTGCTATCCATGGAAAAATGGTGATCACTCTTTCAAGCTGTTGTTCCTTTGCCCTTATAAGTTCTTCTTTACTATCAAAGAAAATTTCCCAATGATTCATGCTAAATAATTCCATAGCCATACTCGCTACTTCAGCAATTTCCATGGGGTATTCTTTAAAACCATTTAGCTCTAATTCATGGGCAAGAAAAGAATGTACCGCATGTCCACCTTCGTGAACCATTGTTGTTACATCATCTAATTGCCCGGCTGCATTCATAAAAATAAATGGTGCGCCGCTTTCAGCAAGAGGGCAATTATATCCGCCGGGAGCTTTTCCTTTACGACTTTCCAAATCAAGATGACCCATCTCTTTCATTTTGCGAATGCAATCGCCAAAGAAGGAACGCATTTCATCAAAACATTTGATTGTTTTTTCTGTAAGCTCATCACCTGTTTTAAATGGGCGGAGCGGCTGAATGCCTACTGGCTCCGCTTCTATATCCCAGGGGCGTAGTGTATCCAATCCAAGTTTTTTCTTTTTGGTTTCATATATCTGGTTAACCAAAGGCATTACATGGAGTTTAACCGCTTCATGAAATTGAAAGCAATCTTCTTTGGTATAATCAAACCGGCCTAATTCAATAAAACGATAATCCCGATAGTTATCATAACCTGTATTAATAGCTACCTGGTGACGTTTTTTAAGAAGATTAGTAAACAACTCATTCAATTCTTTTTTATCCTGCAATCTTCTTTCACTGATCTTTCGATAAACTTCTTCACGAAGATTGCGGTCGGGATCTTCTAAAAACTTAGCTGCCTGTTGTAAAGTATATTCCTGTCCATTAACCTGAACTGTCATTTTACCGGAAATAACACCAAAGTGTTGCTGTATTACATTCAGCTCAGCTTGGAGAGGAATGTTTGCTTCACGAAAAAGCTGAATATTCTTTTTTACATTTCTTAGGTAAGTAAAATATTTTTTTTGATCCAATTGATTAGTAAATGGCGAATCGATGAGCTTGCAATTTAGCCTGTCTGCATAAGGCTGCATCTTGGGTTGAATCTCCATCATAAAGTAATTGAATGAATTTTCCAGGTCTTTGTTTTCAGTATCGCAGGTCATTTTTATTTGTCGCCAACAGGCATCTTCGCTAAGTACAGCTTCTATTTCACTGGCATCTTTTAACCATTGTTCAAGGTCAGTAACTGAATTGATCTGTCTTTCTTCAAGATCCTTAAAGTAGGGTTCAAGGCTTTTCCAATTTTCGACCACAAAATTTTCGGGAATGAAATGACGGAGTAATTTCTTTATATCTGCACTATAATTCATAATGAAATTTGTTAGTGTATTGAAACGCTAATGCTGATCTTTGAAAAATTTAAAAAGATTTATTTCTTTTTCTTTGCCGGCTTCTCTTCGGTCTTTTTTGCAGTCTTTTTAGGTTTCTCTTTAGCGGGAGGCTCTTCTTTTTTGGTTTCCTTTTTTGTACTTGCCTTTACCGGTTTTTCTTCTGCCGCTTTTTCTTTTTTAGCTTTAGGCTCAGGTTTGGGTTCCAGCTCCTTTATTTCTTCTACAGGTTCCTCTTCCGGTTCTTCAGGTAATTTTATTTCAACATTGTTTTTCTTTAGGACATCAAACCATTTTACCATTTTTTTCAGATCGCTGTTGTATACTTTTTCAAAATCAAGATCGGGATATGTTTTCTGGAAATATTTTTTAACTGCTGTTTCATCTTTTGTATCCGGCAGATCGGCATTTTTTTCCATAGCAAAAAAAACTTCTGCAAGATTAACATTATCACCCGTAGTAAATACTTCAATACTCTCCAAATGCGAAACATTATGAACACGACTTGCAACAAACTTTGTTGATTTGTCTTCCAATGAGCGAACAATAACGCCGTCTGTTTTGCTGTTTATCAATTCATATAAGCCGGGCATGCCTGATATCGCAACGAGTTTACTATAATCCATGGAAAAATAAATTTTGGGTATGCAAGATAACCCCAAAACTGCAATTGTATTTTATAAAAAAAACAGGGGTTTTCGGTTCCTGTTTTTTTAATTGAATTTTCATTTATGATTGTTTCTTTTTGCGAAACGCCACCAGCGAAACCAATCCCATCATACTTAAGGTAGCAAATAAGACCACCTTATCTCTTTTTGGTTTCTTGTTCATCAGTGAAACTGCGGAAGTATAAGATGCTTCGGATGGTATGTATTTATCTTCTTCTGTTGTCACTACATCCCAATCCGAATAACTTTTACCAGTGAGATAGGTGAGCATTTCCATTTCATCTGCACGGCGTTGTTTTAATTCCTTCAAATATTTTTTACCTGCGTCGCAGCTGAAATCACCGGTGGCAGGATGTGTAATGACATACCGGGCTTGATAGTTTTCGGTATTAGGCGTTACCTGGAACATTAGATCTTGTGGAAATTTCTCACGGTTGTAACGTACATGAAGCCGGGTGAAATAAACATTATCTGAATAATCTTCCTCCTCGTTAATATCGCTATAATCACTCCAATCCCGATTGATCCACCAAACGCCTGCCTGTACAAGATCCTGTGTAGATGGAGCAGTGGCAACACAAGGATCACATTTTACATAGTTTTTGGGGCTTACATCCCACGCATATTCGAGCATAGCTATCGCTTTACCTTCCTTGCTCCACTGATGTTGAAAAAGATTGCTATAAAAACTTGAAAAATTACTTTGAACAAAGAGTGGAATATTCTTCCCGGTAGGCAATGAAACGGTTCTGTAATTAGTACATTCAATTCTTCCCTTTTTAGTAAATGCATAAACGATCATGTCCTGGTCACCATCGGCATTAGCCATACCAAGACGGATAGGTAGCATAAATTTTGGTGAGGTAAAAGAGATTTGAATCGGCCTTAAAAAATTTCCCGGCAGCTTTTTCTTTTCTTCTTCATTTACTTTCACAACAAAAAACTTCAGATTGCTTTTGATATAAGGCTCAAGTACTTCATCGGCACGGGCAGGAATTTTATAACCATTTTCTTCCAGCCATGTTTTTAGCCCCGAGGATTCTTTAGCGCTAAGAATAAGAATATCGTATTCACCAACAAGATATTTAGCTTCTATTTTTACACCTAGTTCCTTTTTTCTCATAGTTCCATAGCCAGTAATAACTACTTCGCTTAATTGAGCACGGGGTGACATGCTTTTATCTTCATTTTTATACCTGTCGCAAGGATTTTGATCATAATATTCTACAAGCCTGGGTTGAGAATATTCATTCAATGTTTTAAAAATGTTCTGATCTACTACTTTAATATCCTTTTTCTGTAATACCACCGGCACAGGGACTACCATTGCAAAGTCCTTAAAGTTTCCTTTAAAATCATTGTACATAGTTATCACATTGCGATTACCATCCCTTACTAGTATTACCTGTGATGTTTTGTTTTTTAAAGTACCGTCTGCCTTACTTACATAGAATCCGCAAAAAGCAAAAGCTTCGTGACTTATCATTGCTGTAAGAATTAGAACAGCAGCCAGTTTTTTCATAAAAGGTTTCATGATTAAATGTTTTAGTTTAAAGAAATAATGAAATGATAAATTGGAAGATCTCCATTCAAAATATTTGGAAGTAAAAATTTTATTTAATAAAGGAACTAATGGAGCGGCTGCCACCAGTATCCATATTGCCGTGTTGTATTTCCATTTAAATGCTGCTAAATAAAAAGCCACGATAGCAATCGTCATAGCCCAAAGGATTCTTGCTACCGGATGATTAGGGGAAGTACGGGGGTCGCTGATCATAAAAAAAGTAAACAACAATAGACTCCCGGTACTTATTGAATGAATAAAATAATCCATCGGCCAGCCAAGTACATACACTTGTCGCCAGAACAACAAACCGACATAGGTTAATAGAAAAGCAAGACTAACATCAAGCTTTTGAACTCTGGTTACAACAATGACCCCTAAGGTAACAACTCCAAAAAATATTACAGTATTGCTACCCCATTGTCCGGGTGAAAGCCAGGCGTCGTTAGTAAGAAAAAGAGTAGCAACTATACCAAATGCAGAAGGGTTAAACACATGTCGAGGCCCCCATTTAAAAATATATTTTGAAGTAACTGTTAAAAATGTTGCAAGCAAAGTTGTATACCAGTGATTAGTTTTAAGTAATAAACATAAACTCATCGCACTTATCAATACACTAAATCCCCATCGATCAAAAGTGGCTAAGGATAAAAATTTTTTCGATCTTATTGAATCAACAGAATATTGAAAAATGAGACATCCGCCAATGCTTATTAAATAATGCAGCCAATTAGCATTCCAGTGCAAAAAGAAAATCCCAAAGCTTAAAAAGGCGGCTTGAAAAATTACCTGGAAATAGCGGGGATCGAGGACAAAACGTTGCTGTTGCATGACAATAGGTTTGGCAGAAGGATGAATTATTTTTTAGAATTACATAGATGACAGCAGAATTTTATGAAATAAAAACCTTAAATAACAATATGGAAAACAGGCTGGCTGCGCATCGTGAATATCTTTTTTCGGGATAACAAGAGGACAGGCGAAGGAACTCTATGGGAAAGGCGTCTTAACAGTATATCTATTTAAAAATCCTAAAAAAATAAACTTACATGAAAAAAGTAATCCTGATTCTGGCAGTGGTTTTTGCCGGAAGTTTAGCCGTGAACGCCCAAGGCGGATTTCAGCGCCGTACTGTAGAAGAAAGAGTAGCCTCAGTTCATCAAAAAATTGACAGTGCATTTAAATTGGATAATGCAAAGCTTACGCAGGTGGATTCTATTTTTGCTAGCTATTACAGATCAACTGATAAGCTAAGAGAGGAGATGATGAATGGAGGCGGCCAGCCCGATTTCCAGGCAATGCGTGAAAAAATGCAGCCTTATACGGATGATAGAGATAAAAAACTACAAGGGGTGTTATCTGAAGCACAATATAAAACATGGAAAGATGCCATTGAGCCTTCTATGAGACCACGTAGACCCGGCGGAGGTGGTAACCGTTAAAGTTTTCTTTGGCTATGCAATGCAAATTCCGTCTCACCGAAAGTGAGGCGGTTTTTTTTATGCTATATGGTGCAATAAACTGATAGTTGGTGTGGCTTTGATAACATTTCGTCGGAAATTCATTGGATGCAAAAATGTATTGGCTTATTTCTGTGCTTTATACCATTTTTATTAATTGCCCAACAACCTTCAAAGGTGCCTTGCAGCGATTCAGTTCATAGGCAGTTTGATTTTTGGATAGGAGAATGGGAGGCTTATAATTTAAAAGGGCAAAAGGCCGGTGACAGTAAGGTCGAATTAATATTGGATAGCTGTATTATCCTTGAAAACTGGACAAGTGCTGCAGTTATTAAGGGGTTAAGATATGCAGGAAAAAGTTATAACACCTACAATGCAGTGACACAAAAATGGCAGCAATATTGGGTAGATAAACTGGTGGCGTAACGGAATATTTCAATGGTCATTATGAAAATAATAAAATGACATTGCAGACAGCAAATGTCAAACAACCGGATGGTTCTTTTAAAATTCAGAAAATGACTTTTTTTAATTTAACGCCAGATAGAGTGAGGCAGCTTGGTGAAAGTTCAGTGGATGAAGGAAAAATATGGAAGACAGATTTTGATTTGGAATATAGAAGAAGGAAATAATTTTTATAAAACTACAATTATGACCAATGCAATCAGCTGGTTTGAAATCCCGGCAACCGATCTCTCCAGGGCTCAAAAATTTTATGAAACAATTTTTAGTATAACATTAAATCCATTGGATATGCCAAATATAAAAATGCGAATGTTTCCTTTGGATAATATGATGACTGGAGTTGGTGGCGCAATTGTCGACAGTGGTGGGTTTCATAAATCATCAGTTACTGACGGCCCATTGATTTACCTTAATGGTAATCCTGATGTTCAAAAAATATTGGATAAAGTAGAATCTGCTGGTGGAAAGATAATGGTTCCTAAAACAGAGATATCGCCAGATTATGGTTATATGGCTGTGTTTATTGATACAGAAGGTAACCGAATTGGATTGCATAGTGTTCCCGCTCAATAATAATTAATCAGGGAAAAGACGTTTATCAATATTGGGTATGATGCGCAATGCATTTTTGTAATAGATCTTTTTAAGAATGCTGTCTGGTAAACCCATTCCATACATAGCCCAGAATGCGTGATATTTTTTGTGATAAGGAAAATATTCATCTTGTGTTTCTAATACTCTAAAATAGGTAGCATATTCATCAGGTTCCCAACTATCTTTTCCAAACAAAATTCTATCCTGGTATTTTGTAAAAAATTCTTTAGCTCTTTTTGGTTGTCGACCTAATTCTGCGATCACGGCTCCAAATTCAACCACAACATGCGGCATAGAGTCGAGCAATTTGGATAAATGATCAAGATCATTTGCGTACCATCCAAAGTGTGCAGCAATGAATGTTGTCTTTGGATGTTTTTTAAACATGCGATGTTGTTCTTCAATTAAATCTTCCCACGGTTCAGGATTATCGGAACTTCGTTTGCGTTCAGGATGAGTTGCTAATTCAAGCCAGCGTTCATTTTTTTCATCCATTGCATCCCAAAAAGGTTTTGGATCGGCTGTATGAATAAGAACCGGAATTTTTAGCTCACCGCATTTATCCCATATAGCATCTAATCTTGCATCATCAACAGGTACACGGTTGCCTTTATTATCCCTGACGGAAAATCCAAGATTCTTAAATACTTTTAAACCATTGGCGCCATTCTTTACATCTTCTTCCAGTTGTTTAACGGCTTTACTTGTCCAGCCATCTTCGCCAATACCTGTAAAATTGATATTGGCAAAAACAATAAAACGATTAGGATAGTGTTCCCTTACGTTATCCGTCATTTTCTTTAAATCATTCCCATATCTTCCACTTAAATTAATCATCACTTTCATATTCAGCTTATCCATGTCTTTAATAAGGTCAGTAAGATTCTGAGATCCCATGCCGGATTGGTGATTGTGTACGTCAATAAAAGGAAACTTCGATTTTGTGAGAGGATGTTTAGGAACCACGAGAGTATTTACAGGATTATATGTTTCAAAATCCATTTTTTGAGTGGATTGACCGGAGGCTTCTATAAAAAGAAACATCAAGCATAAAAGAATAACATTTCGCATGGTAATTATTTAATGATAACTCTTTAATAGTTGTAACTCTCCAAGGGCTCTAAGCCCTCGGAGAGTATAATAGTTAGTGCGCTTCGAGCCAATTAATACCCTCACCGCATTCAGCTGTCACAGGCACGCCATGTGGTAATTTCATTGCTGATTGCATGTTTTCAATTATTAAAGGCTTCAACTCTTTTACTTCTGTTTTTAATGCATCAAATACTAATTCATCATGAACCTGCAGCAACATCTTACTCTGCATTTTTTCTTTTATCATAGCGGCATGTACCTTCTGCATAGCGAGTTTTATCATGTCTGCAGCAGTTCCCTGTATCGGAGAGTTAATAGCATTTCGTTCTGCAAAGCCGCGAACCGTAAAGTTTGCAGAGTTTATATCTCTTAACCATCTTTTTCTTCCCATCAGCGTTTGCACATAACCATGCTCCCTTGCAAAATTGATGGTATCATCCATGTATTTCTGGATACCGGGAAATTCTTTTTTATAATTATCGATGATGGTCTTTGCTTCCGTTCTTGATATCCCAAGATTATCGGCTAAACCAAATGCGCCTTGGCCATAAATAATTCCAAAGTTTACACTCTTGGCCTTATAACGCATTTCTTTTGTAACATCTTTTTCAGCAACATTATATATTCTCGCTGCTGTTGTTGTGTGTATATCAGTTCCTTTTTTAAACCCATCACACATATTTTTATCAGCACTTATTGCGGCAACGATTCTTAATTCAATTTGCGAATAGTCTGCGGATAATAAAACATGCTTATTGTCTCTTGGCACAAACGCTTTTCTTACTTCTTTTCCCCTGTCTGTTCTTACAGGTATATTTTGAAGATTTGGATTATTACTTTGCAAACGGCCTGTTACAGCTACTGCCTGCCCATAAGTGGTATGAACCCTTCCTGTTTTTTTATTGATCAATAAAGGCAATGCATCAACATAAGTTGATTTCAGTTTTGTCAATTCACGAAAAATAAGAATATCGTTTGTGATCTGATTGCCCTTCGCTGCCAGTTTTAATAATACATCTTCACCGGTTTGATACTGACCTGTCTTTGTTTTTTTAGCGGAAGGATCAAGTTTTAATTTATCAAACAATACCTCCCCCAACTGTTTTGGCGATGCAAGGTTAAAGCGGACACCAGCTTGTTTATAAACACTTTCTTCAGCGATCTTAGCTTCTTTCTCTAATTCTTTTGAATATAGTCCCAGGAAATCCGTATCCACTTTTATTCCTTCATATTCCATATCCACCAAAACTTTTATTAATGGATTTTCTACTTCATAAAAAACTTTTTCTACCTCTTTTGTTGTTAACAAAGGCAGAAAAATATTTTTTAATTGCAAAGTAATGTCAGCATCTTCAGCTGCGTATTCTTTTATTTTTTCAACCTCAACATCTCTCATGTTTCCTTGTGTCTTTCCTTTTTTACCGATCAACTCCTCAATATGAACGGGTTCATATCCAAGAAATTTTGCACTTAAAAGATCCATGCTTCTTTTGCCATCCGGCTCTATTACATAATGAGCCAGCATGGTATCAAATACTTGTCCTTTTAATTCAAAGCCATACCATTTTAAAACAAGCATATCGTATTTCAAATTCTGGCCAACCCATTTCTTCTTTTTATCATTAAACAGCGGTTCAAATTGAGAAAGGATCTGTTTTGTTTTTTCCTGATCAGCCGGACATGGGACATACCAGCCCTCTCCTGATCTTATTGAAAAACTCAAACCAACAAGCTCAGCATCGTTGGCATCAATGCCTGTGGTTTCGGTATCGAAGCAGATCTCCTCATTTTTTTTCAATTCAGCTATCAATTTTTTAATAGCGGTATCATCTTGTACAGCTTCATATTTATGAGGGGTGTTGGTAATGTTTTTTGTAACCTGAAGGCTTGTTGTTTCTATACCGTCTTCATCTTTAATAGGTACAATTTCTTTTGACTCTTGCTCAATTATATTTCCAAATAGATCGGTTTGTACCCCTTGCGGAATTTCTTTTGTACTTCCCGTCTGCCCAGATGTTGGAGAAAAATCTTCTCCTAAAATTCTTTTACCAAGAGTTTTAAATTCCAACTCAGTAAAAACTTCCTGAAGGGTTTCTTTATTCCAGTCTTTTAGTTTGAAATCTTCTTCATGAAATTCTATTGGAACATTTGTAATAATAGTTGCTAATTTTTTTGAAAGGATTGCCAGGTCTTTGCCGGCTCTTATTTTTTCACCCAATGCTCCTTTTATACTATCCGATTTGGCAATTACATTTTCCAATGTCTCGTATTCAGCTAAAAGCTTTGCCGCCGTTTTTTCGCCCACACCAGCTATACCAGGAATATTATCCACTGCGTCACCCATCAATCCTAAAATATCTATGACCTGTGATTTCTCTTTTATGTTCCATTTTGCACATACTTCCTCAGGCCCCATTATTTCTACATCGCCTCCCTGGTAGCCAGGTTTATAAATTTTTATTTTATCAGAAACCAATTGACCATAATCCTTATCGGGAGTTACCATGTACACTTCATAACCAATCTTCGCCGCCTGCAAACTCAATGTGCCAATAACATCATCGGCTTCGTATCCATCCAATTCCATGACAGAAATATTGAATCCTTTTATTATTCTTTTTATATCAGGTATCGAACCAAGAATATCTTCGGGAGCTTCTTGCCGGTTGGCCTTGTAGTCTGCAAAATCAGTATGTCGTTCAGTAGGGGCATGTGTATCAAAACAAACGGCCATGTGAGATGGCTTTTGCTTGGTTATTAACTCGACCAATGTATTGGTAAAACCAAACTGGGCATTTGTATTCTTGCCTTTAGAAGTAAGTCGAGGGTTGCGGATAAGCGCATAATAAGCCCGGAATATAAGAGCCATTGCATCAAGCAGAAAAACTTTTTTCATTATGCTGCTAAGTTAAGATTAGCGGCATAAACAAAAACACAAAATCCCCGGCCTTAGCCAGGGTTTTGAGTATATTAACGCTGCTTGCTTAATTAATTGAAAGTTTCAATCCTACATCAGCTTTTTCTGTTTTTTCAACAGGCTGAACAGCAGGTGTAGCCACGTTTTTGTTTTCAAGATATTTTGCCGGATTGTCAACTAATACAGTGCCGCTGAAAGCTGCAGTATTTTGTTGAGCACCCTGGTCAATTGTTGCTACGGCTGCTTTGTCTTTATGAATGAAGTTTAAATACAATGCAAAGAAGAGCAGGTTGAAAGCAAAAAAGTTTGCGATTTTACGGACACGTCTTTTCATAATACTGGATTTATTGGTTTTACAAGTTTTGGATTTCGTTCGATTTCGGGATCAAGATAGATCAGGTAAAATGAACTTCAAATCTTACAGCTTTGGTATTTGATAAAATCGGGCAGAAGTACCCGGTGGAGTTTCGTAAACTTACGAGTGGAGTTACTTTTTCATTTCTTCCAGCTTCTTTTGCAATGCATACATTTCATCTCTCAGTCTTGCGGCTTCCATAAAATCAAGATCCCTGGCCGCCTTTTCCATTTCTTTCTTGATCTTACTTACAGCTTTTTCCATTTGTGGAATGGTTTTGTATTCTTCTTGCTCCTCGGCCGCAACTGTTACCAGGTCTTCATCTGGAGCGATAGCATAAGGATTAGCCGGGTCATACCCTTTTATATCCAACACAGAAGTTTGAGCGAAAACCTCTTTGGTTGACTTAATGATTGTCTTTGGAGTAATACCATGTTCTATATTAAATGCTATTTGTTTTTCTCTGCGACGATTCGTTTCATCAATAGTCTTTTGCATGCTTTCGGTCATTTTATCCGCATAAAAGATTACCAGGCCATCAACATTTCTTGCAGCACGGCCGGCAGTTTGCGTTAATGATTTTTCATTTCGCAAAAAGCCTTCTTTATCTGCATCTAATATTGCTACTAAAGAAACTTCAGGCAGATCTAACCCCTCTCTCAAAAGATTTACTCCAACCAATACATCAATTTTTCCAAGCCTCAATTCACGAAGTATTTCTATTCTTTCCAGTGTATCCACTTCACTGTGTATATATTTTGATTTTATATTGATTCGTTGCAGGTACTTATCCATTTCTTCGGCCATGCGTTTGGTCAATGTTGTTACAAGTACTCTGTCTCCTTTTGTAACTCTTTTATCTATTTCATCTAGCAGGTCATCAATCTGGTTAACGCTGGGTCTTATTTCAATGGGTGGCTCCAGTAATCCTGTTGGTCTTACTACTTGTTCTACTACTACTCCACCGCACTTTTCTAACTCATAATCATCAGGCGTAGCTGAAACAAAAATGGTTTGATTTACCATTGACTCAAATTCATGAAAATTTAAAGGCCTGTTATCCAATGCTGATGGTAAACGAAACCCATAATCAACTAAAATTAATTTACGACTTCTATCACCGCCATACATACCGCTTACCTGAGGAATGGTCTGATGGCTTTCATCAATCACACATATAAAATCTTTGGGAAAATAATCGAGCAAACAAAATGGTCTTGTACCTGGCCTGCGACGATCAAAGAACCGTGAATAGTTTTCAATACCATTACAGTAACCCAACTCCCGGATCATTTCAAGATCGTAGTTTACTCTCTCACTTAATCTTTGCGCTTCTATGTATTTGCCATTGTTTTTAAAATAATTTACCTGCGACTGCATTTCATCCTGTATCTCATATATTACCTGTTGCAGAATATCTTTTGGCGCCACATATAAATTAGCAGGAAAAATAGCCGCATTTTCCATCTTGCCAATTCGTTTACCTGTTACCACATCAAAGCTTTCTATTTCTTCAATCTCATCACCAAAAAAAGTGAGGCGATAGCCATAATCAACATAAGGAAGATTGATATCAACTGTATCACCTTTAACTCTAAATGTTCCTCTATTAAATTCTAGGGTTGTTCGATTGTACAATGAATTAACCAATGAATGCAAAAACCCCTGCCTGGAAATAGTTTGGCCTTTATCTATTCGTATAATGCCATTTTCATAATCGGTTGGATTGCCCATACCATAAATGCAGCTTACACTTGCAACAACAATAATATCCCTGCGGCCGCTAAGCAGACTTGAAGTCGCTCTCAACCGAAGCTTATCCAATTCATCATTAATGCTAAGATCCTTTTCTATATATACGTCGCTTACCGGCATATAAGCTTCAGGCTGATAGTAATCGTAGTAAGAAACAAAATATTCTACAGCATTTTCGGGAAAGAATTGCCGAAACTCGCCATAGAGTTGGGCTACCAAAGTTTTATTATGTGTTATTACCAAAGTCGGCCTTTGCACATTTTGAATAACATTGGCAACCGTAAATGTTTTTCCGCTACCCGTTACTCCCAATAAGGTTTGATATTTCTCCCCATTAAGAATTCCTTCCGATAATTGATGGATCGCATCCGGTTGATCACCGGCAGGAGGAAATGGAGCATGTATATTGAAACGCATAAAGGGTATGCAATTTACTAAATATGCGGAGATGAATTATTTCAAAATGAGTACCCATACCTGATCGTTCATGATAATATTATTTTTAACGACTGCTTTTTGCCGGACGCTTTCAAGGTGAAACCCATTTTTCTCCAACACTTTCATGGAAGCTTGGTTGTGCTCGAAGATTTCAGCATATATGCGAACAATCTGAGGATGCGTAAGTTTGATTTCCTGTATCAATAAATGAACAACATGTGTTGCAAGACCTTTATTCCAAAACTTTTCTCCGATCCAATATCCTATTTCAGCATTGAAACGATAAATATCTTCTTTTAATAGTATCCCACAACCTCCGGCTAATTCCTTGTTGACTTCAATGGCAAAATTTGTTATTAAGGTCTTGGTTTGATTTATTGCTATCCATTCTCCTGCATCTTTTAAATTATAAGGATAGGGAAAATGATCCCTGAGATTATCACTTATCTTTTTATTATTAGCAAGGATGACCAATGGCTCAATATCTCCCTTGCTCCATTCTCTTAAAATGATATTCATTTCCCAATCTTTCTATTTGTGTAAGAAGAAAAATCTGGTAATTGTGTTGGATAATCTTCATGCATTAACGGGGATGTAAATATAAAATCTGCAGTCGCTCTATCGCAAGCGACAGGAATATTCCAGGTTACGGCTACTCTTAGTAACGCCTTAATATCGGGATCATGTGGCTGTGCTTCCATCGGATCCCAAAAAAAGATAAGCACATCAAGTTTGCCTTCAGCTATTTTAGAACCTACCTGCTGATCCCCACCCAATGGTCCGCTTAAGAATTTAGTGACAGCTTGATTAAGAGCTGCTTCCAGTAAGGTGCCGGTTGTGCCTGTAGCATATAGTTTATGTTTTGTCAAAGTGGTTTTATTATATACGGCCCATTCGATGAGAGCTTCTTTCATATTATCATGTGCTACCATGGCAATCCGTTTACGGCCACTTAAAATTCTTTTATTCATAATATCATAATTAAAAAGCCCTGTATAAACAGGGCAAATGAAGATACTATTTTATTCAGCTTAATTGAGTTCGACCTTAACTGAAATTTTAGGTTCCTTAGCTATCTTTCCTGATTCCATAGAAGCGCCACTAATACCATAATCGGCAAGAGTAATTGAAAAATCGGATGTAGCGTTGATCACTCCTCCTTTTACTGTTATAATTGCAGAAGTATTCAGAGGCTTGCTTATTTCTTTTACCATAAGATCACCACTTATTGAAACAGTATAAGCGCCATCTTTATTGAAATTTACTTTTGAAAGATCATTGACCTTTCCATTAAAAGTCATCTTTGGAAACTTATCCGAATTCAGCCATTGCCCACTATTAAAATGATTTTGCATAGTGGGATTGCCGAAAGCAAAATTCTTTACACTTGCTTCAAATTGTAAGACTCCGGTTTTAGTATCAAAAGCCGCAATTACAGTTTTATTTTCAGCTTTTGCCTGGTTATCAATGGCTGTTGTTGCATCAAAGGCTACAACTGCTGAAGTAGTTACTTTTCTTTGAGCAAAAAGAAAAACAGTGACAAATAATAAAATTGTTGATAAAAGTGTTTTTTTCATTAGAAGGGTATTTATTTTTTTTATTTTGTTAATGCACATCGTTTGAATGTTATGATCTCCGTTCCAAGTATATCACTATATATACTGCCACTGCAAGACCCTTTTATTGAAACATCATCTCCGGCTTTTAATGTCTTCGCTTCATTTAGATGTTGCTCCTGGAATGCGAAAATTGCATAAGAACCGGTAGCTTTGTCAATAAATTTGATATTTATTGTTGTGTCCGCTGATTCAATACCTGAAACTATCCCGGTGACAGTAATGATCTTGTCGGCATATTTTTTATTAGCGAGACTATCGTTTTGCAAAAACTCTTTTATAAAATCCAAGGCCTTTACAATATAAACCGATTTTCTTTTGGATGTATCGGCAAATTTCTCACTGGCAACATACCAATATATGCCGGCACCTATAATTATAAGAGCTAAAACAGCGATCAGTATTTTTTTCAATGAGCCAGTTTTCTTTTTAGTTACTTCAGCCATCTTTTAATGTCAAATATAAGGCCGCTTAAAATTCCTATTAGCTAAAGAAAATAAAAAACCGCTCCTGTAAAATAGAAGCGGTCATACTTACTAACCCGTAATTCGTCAAAGAGTTTGCATTTCTTTAATTTTTTCTCTGATTTTACGTTCAATTTCTTTTGCCATTTCAGGATTATCTACCATTAATTGCTTTACGGAATCTCTTCCCTGGCCAAGTTTATCATTGTTATAGCTATACCAGCTGCCGCTTTTCTGAATGATACCTAATTCAGTACCCATATCAATGATCTCACCCGTTTTAGAAATGCCTTCACCAAAAATTATATCAAACTCAGCAGCACGGAAAGGAGGTGCTACTTTATTTTTTACCACTTTTACTTTGACATGATTACCTACTGCTTCTTCCCCATCTTTTATTTGGGTCATTCTACGAATATCCAAACGAACCGAGGCATAAAATTTAAGAGCATTGCCACCGGTGGTTGTTTCCGGATTGCCAAACATCACACCAATTTTTTCACGCAACTGGTTAATGAAAATGCAAATTGTATTTGTTTTGCTGATAGTAGCTGTAAGCTTTCTTAATGCCTGGCTCATTAATCTTGCATGAAGCCCCATTTTACTATCACCCATTTCACCTTCCAGTTCGCTTTTTGGAACCAATGCGGCCACGGAATCTATTACCACAACATCCAATGCGCCGGAAAGAATAAGACGGTCAGCGATCTCCAAAGCTTGTTCCCCATAATCTGGCTGTGATATCAAAAGATTATCTACATCTACCCCCAACTTTTGGGCATAAGAACTATCAAAAGCATGTTCGGCATCAATGATAGCACACATGCCGCCTTTTTTTTGGGCTTCAGCAATTACATGCGTAGCGATGGTTGTTTTTCCTGAAGATTCGGGACCATAAATTTCTATTACCCTTCCTTTTGGCAATCCGCCGATACCAAGTGCTACATCAAGACCGATGGAGCCGGTAGAGATGACCTCCATTTCGTTCATCCCTTTTTCATTCATCATCATTACACTGCCTTTGCCATAGTCTTTTTCAATTTTGTCCATAGTGAGCTTTAAAGCTTTAAGCTTTTCGCCATTATTATTTGACATATCTGGGGTTTTTTCTGATTTTGCCATTTATCAAAGATAAGTTTTACTGTCTCGTCACTAAAAGTTTTTGATAGCTGACAAAACTAAATGATTTAGCAAATAAAAACTAATAATTTTTGGATTATTTTTTAAAAATTACCAATACTGGTACCTATGATCTGCGAAAGAATGCCAATAATAAGGCCTGTATAAATTTCTTTTTGTGCGTGGTTTGAAGCGATCAATCTTGCTGTACATACTAAACCTGCAATAAGAAGAGCGACTGCAATATAAACTCCAAAGCCAGTGCTATCAAAGCCCAGAGTTATAATACATGTCAGCATTACTCCCATTGAAATGGCATGCATACTTACTTTCATATAAATATTCACCATCAGTCCAAGACTGGACGCTATAAAAATTGCCATTGCAAATTTGATAGCAGCAGCCGGATACTCGGGAAGGTTATGCCAGACATACCATACCCAGAAATACCATATACCACATGCTATATAAGGGATGATTCGATCTTTTTGTGTTTCTAAATAAACCGTATTGACAAATTTTAATGCCTTTAGCAACAACACAGTCACAACAGGAAAAAAAGTAAACATTACAAAAGCCTGTATTAAGGCAATAGATTTATTCCACATTGAAAAACCGGCAAAAATATAGGGATCAATATATACCATGAAGCTGATCACATATATAGGAACAAAGACGGGATGAAAAATAAAAGAAATGACTTTTGCTATCCACCTTAGAATAACTGGTTGTTTAACAAGATCCGGTTCGCTGATCTCTTGTAATTGATTTTCCTTATTTACCGCTAATCGAACAGACATCTTTAGCTGCTTTTTTACAAAATAAAGGAATCTTTAAAAAGGGAAGTTGATTTACTATATTTACTTCTGAACGAAATACAGTTTCCTGTAGAAAACCCTGATACGCTAATGCGATTGTCCAAAGCTATTTTAAAACACTGTCGTCTATTGCTATTGCTTTTTCTTTCCCTGGCCTTTAGCAATGGGTTTGGGCAGTCTCCAAAATTTATAAAAAATTTTAAACCCCTCGCTGACTCTCTTTCCGAAGAGTATGGTATTCCCGCTTCTGTAATCCTTGGAATTTCTATTATTGAATCTGGATCTGGCACCAGCCGAAACTGTAAATTGCTGAACAATTATTTCGGCATTGTTGGAAAAAATGATCTGCACAAAACAAAAGGAATAAAAACACGTTACAAGCAATATCCGGATGCTACAGCTTCTTTCGAACATTTTTGCCATGTAATTAAAAAGAGAAAGTTTTATAAAAAACTAAAAGGAAATAAAGATTACAGGCTATGGATAGACGCTATAAGCAAAAGTAATTATTCCGAGATACCCGATATTTGGAAGGAGAGAGTACTAGCTGCCATACGAAGAAATAAGCTATCCGCTATCCGATAGAAGGCCACCAGTATATGCCCACCGTTCGAAAAGTTTTTCTTTTTGTTGTTTACAGCGTATTAGTATACCTGCTGATCTCCATTTTTTCTTTGTTATTTCATTTTAGATGGCTTCCTCTTGAAAGAGTAAACCTGATCTCAGATATCACTTCGAAAGATTCAGCAGTACTGCCAGATTCTCCTTCCATCGAACCTCCTTTGGAAATAATTGGAAAGCCGCATGAAGATTTTGCTCTGTATAATAAACCACACCTGATAACAAACTTCAGCTCAGATACTACAAGATCATCGCTGGAAAAATTTACAAAAAAACTGTTCGAATTAAAAAGTGGTAAGAAAAGAAAAATACGGATTGCCTATTTCGGCGATAGTATGATAGAAGGCGACCTTCTTACACAAACGTTACGAAAACTATTACAGCAAACCTTTGGTGGCAGCGGCGTTGGTTTTATACCGATTACTTCACAGGTCTCACAGTTCAGGCAAACTGCAAACGAAAGCTATTCGAACGGCTGGCAGGATGAAAATTTTAAAACAAATAGCAATAACAGGCTTTTATATTTATCGGGACATCTTTTTCATAGCAATGGTGATTGGGTACAAATAAAAGATCAAACGATCACCGACACGGCAGTTGTTATTGAAAAAAGTTTGCTATGTGGTTATTCCGAAAAGCCGGTGTCGACGACTGTTAATAACAATCCATTTTCTCTTCATGCAACCAACCCACTGAACAGAATTGTACTTACTAAAGATCTGAATCGAAGTGTTAAGTTATCACTTGCCGATAAAATCTTACCCATCTATGGAATTTCTTTTGAATCAGATTCAGGAATTTTTGTAGATAATTTTTCATTTCGTGGGATTACTGGAATTGAGTTTGCCAGTATCGATTCTTCTTTTTTAAGATCAATCGCAACAAACAATCCTTATGATCTTATCATTTTCCAATACGGCGTAAACCTGCTTTTCAGGCCGAATGATAAAAACTTCAGTTGGTACGCAAAAATCGTAATGCCAGTAATAAAAAAATTAAAGAACTGTTTCAATGAGGCAGACTTTCTTATAGTAAGCACCGCCGACCGTGCATTTCGTTATATTGGGGAATACAAATCAGCAATCGGAATTGATTCTTTGATTAAAGTACAAGCCTTGCTGGCTTTTGAATCAGGAAGCAGTTTTTATAACCAGTTTAAAAGTATGGGTGGTACCAATTCAATTGTGCAATGGGCGGCTGCAAAACCTTCACTTGCTAATAAAGATTATGTACATCCAAATTTCCGGGGAGCTGAAATATTAGGAAATTATTTTTACCAGGCTATCATCAATGATTATGAAAAATATAAACGAACAATGAAATAACAGCAATGCCAGGCTTCGATTTACATGCATTTTTCAAACAGTTTCTGTATGATCCGCAGAACCCACTTCTATTTAACAGCGGGTTCTTTGTTTTTTTCTTTGCCATCTTTATAACTCTATACTATAGCTTCAGAAATGATTTTAAGATTCGTCGCTATATCTTTTGTTTTTTTTCACTCTATTTCTTTTATAAGGCCAGTGGTTATTTTGTTTTATGCGTTATAATATCAGCAATTGTTGATTATATTTTATCCAATGCCATTTACAGGCAACAAAATTCTGCAAGAAAAAAGTTTTTACTCTTATGCAGCATTGTCTTCAACCTTGGCATGTTATTCTATTTTAAGTACACCAATTTTTTTATTTCGATTTGTAATGATCTGCTCCATGCAGGGTTTAATCCCTTAAATATTTTACTTCCTATCGGGATTTCATTTTATACTTTTGAAAATCTCAGCTATACGATCGATGTTTATCGCGGTCAATTTGAACCTGCAAAAAAATTCAGCGATTATTTATTGTTTCTTTCTTTTTTCCCAAAACTGATGATGGGCCCCATTGTCAGGGCACATGATTTTGTGCCACAGATCAATAAGGAATATTCTATCAATGAAAAAGATTTTGCTAAAGGCTTTTATCTTATTATATCAGGGCTATTCAAAAAACTGGTTATCTCCGATTTCATTACGCTGAATTTTGTCAATTATATTTTTGATGACCCTTCCCGATACACAGGTTTAGAAAATTTATTTGCTGTCTATGCTTACGCGGCGGTTATCTATTGCGATTTTAGTGGCTATAGTGATGTAGCCATAGGAATAGCCAAATGGCTGGGCTTTACTATTCCCGCTAATTTCAAATCCCCTTATCAAAGTAAAAACATCACGGAATTCTGGCGACGCTGGCATATATCCTTATCATCATGGCTGCGTGATTATTTATATATACCGCTCGGGGGAAACCGGAAAAGCACTTTAGCTACTTTATTATTTTCTGCGTTGTTTTTTTCCGGGGCACTACTGGCAATATTTTCATTGCTTAATATAAATTTTTTCTTCGCTATAGCACTTAGCAGTGGAGCAATATTGCTGTTTGTTTTACCATCAGTGATTAAAAAAAAGGAAGGGAATGTTTTAGCAAGCCTGAACCTGTTAGTAACTATGTTACTTGGTGGTTTCTGGCATGGAGCAAGCTGGAACTTTATTGTATGGGGAGCCATACATGGCGCTGGGTTAGCAGTTCATAAAATTTGGGAGGGTCTTACAGGCAGATCAATTTTAAAGATCAATAACAAACGGTGGTACAATGCTATTGCGATTTTTATCACCTTCCATTTTGTTTGTTTTGCATGGGTATTTTTTAAAGCAGCGAGTTTTACTGATGCAAACAACATGATACACCAGATAACCCATGATTTCAGTTTTTCGGTATGGCCGGCTTTTTTTAATAACTATAAGCCAGTATTGGCAATGATAGGACTGGCTGCGATTTTACATGCTATTCCCGATAGCTATGCTAATAAGGTCATTGATCGTTTTCAAAAAGTACCACTTGTTGCTTATATAACTATTTTCTTTGTATTTGTGCTGGTATATGGATTCTTTAAATCAGCTGAGCCGGTTATGCCGATCTATTTGCAGTTTTAAAAGAGGTTAAATTATTTTCCCAGCTGCATTACTACTATCATCGTCTGTTGCAGCTTGTTCCGCAATATGCGGGATCGCACACTTTATCTTCCTGTTCTATATTCAGCAAATAGATTGAAAAAGATTAAGAAAAAGCAATATTTACTTTTTGACTTAGTAATTGCTTACATAATTATTATATCCCTTTGCAAGAGCATTAAATAAAAGATTTCCCTGCAAGCGATATCCTTCCGCAGTATAGTGTATCCTGTCAGCATTCATCAGTCCTGCCTTCATCCAGCGATAAGCTGAACCATAACCATTGGTGATGCGATAGAGATCCCAAATAGGGATATGTTGTTGATTGCAATAACTAAATAAGGATGTGTTTACTGATCGCAAAACAACATTTGGGTACCGTTTTTTATAATAAGAATCTGCAGCTGTAGTAATGAGCACCGCTGCTTTTGGTGAAGCTTGTTTTAATTTTTGTATAAATAAGTCTACTTGTTGTTGAAAAGCATCATTGTTAAAATTTGTTCTTTGAGCATCATTAGTACCAAGAGAAACAATGAATAAGTCAGCATTAAGTTCGGATAATTGCTGCCAAAAAAGCGACGCAATATTATATTGATCATACCGGGAACCATTTACGCCGATAGTATGATACAAAACACCAGCTTTTGAATTTTCAAGCGACACTCCATAAAATTCTTTTGTATTGCCAGAAGGAAGTGATGATAGTAAAAATCCGTTGGCATCTTTATCCAGTATGATCTCTTTGAAAAAGAAGTTATCGTTATCATTTTTTTTTATAACGGTTGGACTGCTACCATTATTAGCCTGTAATATCCATGATGAAGATGTATTGCTATCTAAAAAAAACTTTAACCGATTGAAAGATTGATCTCCTTTATCATTTAGTTTTAGTGAAAAATCAATAGAAGCACCCAATGCATTTGTCCTGATACAAAATCCTGAAACGCCGGGTGCTATTGGTATTTCAGGGTGAGCTATTCTGTTGAATTGCCATATAGTATTGGATGAGCTGCTAATATCAGGAGGAGCATTGGATTGTGCCAATTGGTAAGGAAATACAAGTCCTCTGCCTGCATTGCCAAAAAATTGCTGCAAATTATTTCTTACAACAGCAGAAAGAAAATCAGCCTGTATATGCGAATCTCCAATATGTACAATTGTTACAACGCCGCTGCCGCTTTTCTTAAGATCATATAATTTTTGATAAAAAGAATCGAGGCTATTGCTGTTGAATATACGATTGAATACAACGCTTACGAAGGAGTACGGTTTTGCAACTGTATTATCATTTAAGGGAATAAGTTGTGCAGAAACCTGTAAACAGAAAATGAAAGAAGCTATATAAAGGCAGCTCTTTTTCAAATAGTGGAGTTCAAAGTTCTTTTCTAAGCCGTGCCACAGGAATATTTAATTGCTCCCTGTATTTAGCAACGGTGCGCCGGGCAATATTATAACCTTTTTCCTGTAGTATCTCCGTTAATCTTTCATCACTCAACGGTCTTTTTTTATCTTCTGTTTCAATCATGTCACTCAGAATCTTTTTAACCTCCCTTGTTGAAACCTCCTCACCGCTGTCGGTGCTTAATGATTCACTAAAGAAAAATTTTAAACGATAAGTACCAAATTCAGTTTGAACAAACTTGCTATTGGCTACCCGGCTTACTGTTGAGATATCAAGATTGGTTTTTTCAGCAATATCTTTAAGGATCATTGGGCGCAATGTAGTCTCATCACCAGTTAAAAAGAATTCATGCTGATGTTGCATGATCGCATTCATAGTGCTTAAAAGCGTATGTTGTCTTTGTTTAATGGCATCAATAAACCATTTAGCCGCATCAATTTTTTGTTTGATAAAGATTACAGCTTCTTTCTGTCTTTTATCTTTTTTAGCGCCACGATCATAATCTTTCAGCATATCCCTGTATCCTTCGCTGATGCGCAATTCTGGTGCATTGCGGGAATTCAGTGTCAATTCAAGTTTGCCGGCATTATTATAAATAAAGAAATCAGGAACTACATAACTTTCCGCCTTATTGGTCTCGCTTACGATACCACCTGGTTTAGGATTAAGCCTGATGATCTGTTGCATTACTTCTTTTAATTGTTCTTCATCCAAATTCAATCCACGTTGAATCTTTTCGTAATGCTTTTTAGTAAACTCGTCGAAGTATTTTTTTATAGCAAGAATAGCAGTGTCTACTTTTTTTCCTTCATCTTTTTGTCGTTGCAATTGGAGGAGAAGGCATTCCTGCAGATCTCTTGCTGCCACGCCCGGAGGATCAAACTGCTGAATGCGTTTAATTATTTCTTCTAATTCTTCTTCTGTTGCTGAAATGTTCTGTCGAAATGCAAGATCATCTACAATAGCGGCAGTTTCTCTGCGCAGGTAACCGTCTTCATCGATACTGCCCACGATCTGCTCTGCAATGCGGTGCTCTCTTTCGTCAAGATTTAAAAGACCCAATTGATCAAGCAGGAGTTGATAAAAACTGGTTTCAGTTTTAAAAGGCAATTGTCTTTTTTCATCTTCTTCAGGATAATTATCATCACGCAATTTATAGTCGGCTACATCATCATCTCCGTCCTGCACATATTCACTTACATCTATATTATCATATTCATCTGCACTTCCATCATTATCTTCGTATTCATCATTTGCTTCAAATTCCTCCACAACTTCTTCCGTATTTCCATCTGTGTTTTCATCATCCAATTCCAATGCAGGATTCTCTTCCATTTCTTCTTTGATGCGTTCTTCCAGGTTAGCCGTAGGCACCTGTAGCAATTTCATCAATTGAATCTGCTGAGGAGATAATCGCTGTAAAAGCTTCTGTTGTAGTCCCTGGCTCAGTACCATTTTCTCTCAAGTTTATCAGGATGGGCTATAAAAACGCATCCATTTCTCAAAAATAATGCCGTAAATTTAAATACAAAATGGATAGAGATGCTGCAACGAAGTCTTAAAAAAATTGTTGTGCTATTTTGTATTCTTCCTTTATTTGCCCGGGCACAAACATTTCAGCATTCAAAAACTATTCAGCAAATAATTACACATAATAATTATGAGCAAAAAAATTGGATTTACAGATTTTCGCCCCAATATGTAAAGCCTGCAACATTACAGTCTTTCTCTTTTAATTATAATTTATCTCAAGGAACTTTGAGACCAGCAGGGCAAATAAATTCAATAAATAAAAAGCAAACAGGAAATGACATTTTCCCCATTCGGGGAACTAAATACTCACAATCATTGCCGGTAAATTATAATAGCCTGCAAAATTTTTATGTACAATCAATAGGATTTTTTTGCAAGCAGGAAATTAAACTTGAGAAAAATACATTGGTTTCATTACGATTGCGGCTTGGTTCAGTTGATTATACAAACTATATGGAACAAAAGCCCAATGCTAATCTTAGCCATCGATAAAAAAAGATAATAAAATTATCAGGCAGGAATGCTTTGATCATTCAACACCTTTTTTATTACGCTTACCATCTTTTCACCTTTTTCTTTTATTTGTTCATCAGTCCATAGCAGGCTAATCGCAGTAGAAACACAACGACTCATAATTGAATCACTAACAGCGAAGCTCTTGTTGGCATGATGTAAAACTGCTTCTTTATGTGCAGGATTTAAGGATGATAACGTAACACCATTTTTTAAATGATCCCATTTGCGGATATAATGCCAGTTGTTATCATACCAATAAAAATTGCCCGGCAATATTCCTTGTTCTTTCATTTGATTAACCACAGCCCTTGTGGCTTCTTCTGTTGGCAGAAACCAGCTAAGAAAAGTACAACTATCTCCAGCCGGATCAGGAATTCTTCTAAAAGCAACGCCGGGCACCTGGGATAAAATGTTCTTTAAAGCTGTGTGATTTTTTTTCTGAATCGCTAAAAAAGAATCCAACCTTTTTATTTGGGCCAAGCCAACAGCGGCATGTAATTCTGATATACGATAATTGTAACCAATAAATGGATGCTGATCAGCGCCGCGGTCAGCACCACCTTTATGATCATGTCCGTGATCACTAAAACCATCACATTTTATGTAAATGTCTCCTTTATTGGTAAGTACTGCTCCGCCTTCGCCGCAGGTAATTGTTTTTACTGGGTCAAACGAAAAAGTTCCTGCATCACCAATTGTTCCAAGAAATTTTCCTTTATACGTGGCCCCAATACTTTGACAAGCATCCTCCAATAAAAGCAGGTCATGTTCTTTGCAAATTGCAAGTAAGGAGCCCATATCCGCCATGCTACCACACATGTGAACGGGTATAATACATTTTGTTTTAGGAGTAATGGCTTTTCGAACTGCATCTGGATTTAATGTAAGTGTATCATCTACATCAACCAAAACGGGAGTTGCGCCAACAGACATAACAGCTTCAAAGCTGGCTACAAAAGTGAAGCAGGGAAGAATCACTTCATCGCCATACCCAATACCCAATGCAGCAAGAGCGGTGGTAAGTGCCGAAGTACCGCTGGAGGTAAGATGCGCATAAGTACAACCAAATGTTTTGCAAATAGTATCTTCCAGTTCCTTCGATTTCCATATTCCTTTACGCATAGTGTCAAATCCATAGCGCATCAGGATTCCGTTTTCAAGTACGTCATTTAATTCCTTCCTTTCCTTATCGCTCCAAAGTTCAAAACCAGGCATAATTATTTTTGATTTTTAATTTTCGATTGCATCAAAGTTAGAAAATGCTTTTTAATAAGGCGAACTGTATGTTTTGGTAAGGTCTCAGTCAGAGAGTTTTTATTTCGGTGTATCAGCGGTAAAATCTTATTGAGTTATACAGCCGGGTGGAAAAAATTACCTCAAAGTGGTATTGTTCGTATTAAGAAAATAGGTTGCTTTGCTATACGAACTTTTATTCAGAAAACTAAATCATCCGCCATGAAGCTGCTATTCGAATCCATTAAAAATTTTTGGGAAGGGTTTATTTCTTTTTATACAACCATTTTTAAAGAATTAAAAAGCTGGTAACCTCAATTTACTCCCATCTTTTTTAATTCAGCCCCCAGTTTAAAAATAGTAAAGAGATGATGTGCCTCATGCAGTAGGAAGAAATTCAACCATTGCAATAGGTTCATTTTTCCAAAAAAAGGATGACAACCAGTTTTATCATAATCTGATTCTTTAAAAGAAAGTATTCCAGCTGCCATTTCTTTTCTTGTAGTTAAAAGATCCTGCATGATTTCACGGCTTGATTTTTCGCAGTTATCATGAAACAGCGGATCGCTTTCTGCAGTATATCGTGGAAAGGAAGGGCAATCATTTTCCAGCATTTGTTTTACACGATCAATAAATGTATGCTGGTAAGTTTGCAGGTGAACAATATTTTCGAAGATGGACCATTTACCGGTAATTACCTGGCGGCGTATTTGCTCATCTGTGAGGCCATCAATAAGTTCAATTAAAGATTTATGCTGGTATTGCAGCCGGGTTGATATGGACGAAGGCATCTGCATAATTCAAGGTTTAATGTATATTATACTTATAAAAACTTATCCAGTGTAATTTCACTTCAAACCCCGAAACCCAGATTCAGCCTATTGTTCCCACACTTTAGTTCCTTCACTGCAATTAGAACAAATATCAATGTTCTTTCTTCCTTTTAAAATTTTAGTACGAAATTCCGTGTACTTTCCATTCTTCCATACCTCTTTAAATGATCTTGATTTAAGATCGCCTAATTGATGCTGTGCATCCTTATCAAAGCAACACGGTGCCACTAACCCATCCCAGGTTATTACAGGATCATGCCATAATCGCCAGCAATGGTTTGCAAGGTTGCCTTTAAAAGCATGACCATTTCCGGTTTTTTTATACCGGCTATATTTATCTATCGTAGGAATTAAATTATTTGGATCATTTTCAAAATCATAAATCTGTGCTGTTTTAAACCATACAGCATCTACGCCGATCTCTTTGCCTAATTTTTTTACATCTTCCACCTGGTGCTCGTTTGGCTTTACTACTAAAAACTGAAATACGATAAACGGCGTTTTACTTTTTAATTCTTTTTTCCATTTTACAATATTCTTTGTTCCTTCAAGTACTTTGGAAAGATTGCCGCCAACACGATATTGTTCATATACATCCTGTGTTGTTCCATCTATAGAAATGATAAGTCGGTCAAGCCCACTTTCAATTGTTCGCCTGGCATTATCATCATTTAAATAATGCGCATTGGTAGAAGTAGCAGTATAGATATTTTTTGTTGATGCATATTTTACCATTTCAAGAAAATCGGGATTCAGATATGGCTCTCCCTGGAAATAAAAAACGAGGTATAAAAGATCCTTATGTAGTTGATCAATGGTCTCACTAAAAAAATCTTTTTTAAGCATACCCGTTGGCCGGGTAAATGATCGAAGACCACTGGGGCATTCGGGACAACGAAGATTGCAGGATGTGGTTGGCTCAAAAGAAATGGAAATAGGGTAACCCCATTGTACCGGTTTCTTTGTCCATTTACTGATATAATAGCTGCTCAGCACTTTTGCACCATTCCAGGCACGACGAAAACTTAGCTTGGATAATAAATTGAAACTATCACTGCGATTAAATCCCGGCATTCAACAAAGTTAAGTTGTCCCGATAATTTTCAAGATTGAAATACCTTTATTATCATGATTATCGATGCTCCCTATCGTATATTTTCATTGGGTGATTCTGCTATTACTCTCGATTTCGGCAATTTTATCGATGAAAAGATCAATCAAAATATTATCAGGCTGTTTTATTCTTTGCAAAGAGCCCCTTTACCCGGAATGATAGAGGTCGTGCCTGCTTACAGCTCTCTTACTATTTATTATGATCCCTGGCAGGTAAAAAAATTTATACACCAAAATGAAACGAGTTACAAATGGATTTCAGAACAACTGGAAAAAAGAATTCAAACTCCGTTAGAAGAAGAAAATAATATAGCCCGATTGCTTAAAATCCCTGTTTGCTATGATAAAGAATTCGGCTTCGACCTTGAATTGATAGCAAATGAAAAACATATATCTGTAGAAGACGTGATACAAATTCATTTATCAAAAAACTATAGGGTTTATATGCTTGGTTTTTTACCGGGCTTTTCCTATATGGGCCTGGTAGATGAAAGAATTGAAATGCCAAGAAAATTGCAACCGAGATTAAGAGTTGAACCGGGAAGTGTGGGTATTACAGGCAGGCAAACCGGAATTTATCCATTACCATCACCGGGAGGCTGGCAAATAGTTGGACGTACTCCTTTAAAATTATTTGAAACAAATTCCAATGATGAAGCTGCTTGTTTATTGAAGCCAGGAGACAACGTAATATTTTATTCAATAACTATCGATGAGTTTAAAAGTTATTAAGGCTGGTATATTAGATACAATTCAGGATATGGGTAGATACAAATACCAATATCTTGGTATAAATCCGGGCGGAGTAATGGATCGCTTTGCCGCAAGTATTGTAAATATTCTTGTTGGTAATAGCATGAATGAAGCAGTGCTCGAAATGCATTTTCCTGCCGCTGCTTTTTTAATTGAACAACCAACAATTATTGCAATTGGCGGGGCCGATTTTTTTTCTACTATAAATGGTGAGCCTGTTCCTTTGTGGCACCCTATTCTTATAAATAAAAATAGCGTTTTACAATTTGAGCAATTAAGATCAGGAGCCCGCTGCTACCTTGCTGTAAAAAATGGATTGCAGGCTGATAAATGGCTTGGCAGTTATAGTACTCATCTAAAAGCAAACACAGGCGGATACAAGGGAAGAGCATTAAGAAAAGATGATGCGATTAATTTTAAAAGGCAAAGCAATTATTCCCGATTTTTTTCAGAGAAAGATAGTATCGTATTGCCATGGCAAGCGGATATAAAATGGACTGGTGATCAAAATGATAAAATATTTATTATTGCCGGGAATGAATGGAAGATGTTGGATAATGCTTCGCAATACCATTTTTTAAATCAGCCATTTACTGTCAGCCCGGTATCAGATAAAATGGGGTATCGAATGAGAGGAGCAAACCTCACAACAAATAACGGTTTTGAATTGATCTCCTCTGCCGTAAGCTTTGGCACTATTCAATTATTGCCTGATGGACAGTTAATAATTTTAATGGCGGATCATCAAACTGCAGGAGGTTATCCAAGAATAGCACATGTTATTACTGCGCATCTTCCTGTGTTGGCACAATCAAGAGCCGGTGCTAAAATTAATTTCAGCATGACGGATATAGAAACGGCGGAAAAATTATTAATGCTGCAACAACAACATTTGCTGCAACTACAAAATGCTTGTACATTCAGACTGGAAGAATTCTTAAATCAATAAGCTTGAATAAAAACGCCAATCAAAATTTTAATGACTCTTCTAAGTCCTCCTCTCCTTTTGAGGAGAGGGGGTATAGGGGTGAGGTCGATCTCAATTGCGATATGGGTGAAGGCGTCGGTAATGATGAATTAATAATGCCTTATATCAGTTCCGCAAATATTGCTTGTGGTTTTCATGCAGGTGATGAAGAAACAATTTGGCAAACAGTTGTGCTGGCTCTAAAATATAAAGTAGCTGTTGGAGCACATCCTTCGTTTTTGGATAAAAAAAATTTTGGAAGAACAGAAATAAATATGTCATCAGAAGAAATATATGAGTTGGTGACTCAACAGTTAATTCTATTTGATGAAATAGCATCTGATGCAGATGTGGCCATACATCATGTAAAACCTCATGGAGCTTTATATAATATATCTGCAAAAAATAGTTCTATTGCTAAGGCTATTGCTAATGCAGTTAAAGATTATAATAAGGATCTTGTACTGTTTGGTCTTAGCGGAAGTTATTCGATAACCGAAGCAAAGACGATCGGATTAAAAACGGCCAGTGAAGTTTTTGCAGATCGTACTTACCAGGATGATGGAACCCTGACTTCCAGGACACAACCTAATGCTTTAATCAAGGATTCCGATCAGGCTATACAACAGGTTTTGCAAATGATAAAAAACGGAACTGTAGTTACTGTATCAGGAAAAACTATTCGAATTGTTGCTGAAACCATTTGTATTCATGGTGATGGAGAAAATGCGGTGGAGTTTGCAAGAAGGATCAACAATGCCCTAAAAGAAAATAATATTGCCATCAGGTCAAATAAATAAAAGCAAAACAAAAGGTGCAATATTTGGAGCTGCATTTTTAATGGCTACTTCTGCTATCGGGCCCGGCTTTCTAAACAATACCAGCTTATTTACACAGCAATTACTTACCAGTTTCGGATTTGTTATTGTTGTCTCTATTTTATTGGATATTGGAACACAGCTTAATATCTGGAGAATAGTTACCGTAAGTGAGAACAGGGCGCAGGATCTTGCTAATAAGTTAGTACCTGGTCTTGGAATTGTGTTGGCAATACTTGTTGCCTTTGGAGGATTAGCTTTTAATATCGGCAATATCGCAGGCTGTGGTCTTGGATTAGAAGTATTGACAGGCATTGATGCAAAATGGGGTGCAGTTATCAGTTGCGTTATTGCCCTATTTATTTTTTGGGTAAAAGAAGCGGGTAAAGCAATAGACAATTTTGTAAAAGTGCTGGGAATTGCCATGATAGCATTAACGCTGTATGTTATGATTGTTTCGCATCCCTCATTAGCAGAAGCAGCATATCGAAGTATATGGCCTGAAAAGATTGACGTCAATATGATCGTAACACTGGTTGGTGGAACTGTGGGAGGTTATATATCATTTGCCGGGGCTCATCGTTTACTGGATGCAAATATTAAGGGAATAAATGCAATTCCTAAGGTTAATAAAAGTGCAGTTACGGGTATTCTTATTACTTCGCTGATGCGGTATATTTTATTTCTTGCTGCATTAGGTGTTGTCTGGCATGGGGCAACACTTGGCGTCAAGAATCCTGCTTCGTCTGTTTTTAAAATTGCGGCAGGCGATGTCGGGTATAAATTTTTTGGCGTAGTAATGTGGAGCGCTGCCATCACATCTGTTATAGGCGCTTCTTATACATCCGTTTCATTCTGGAAAACATTTCATCCATCTCTTGAAAAAAATATACGGTGGTTGATCTCCGCCTTTATTATTTTTTCTACGGTTGTATTTGTATTGCTAAATCAAACACCTTCGGCTATTCTCGTTATCGCCGGAGCCTTGAATGGTATCATATTACCAATAGCATTATCTGTAATGCTGATAGCTGTAACTAAAAAAAGATTAATGGGTCTTTACAGGCATCCATTAATATTACAGGTTATTGGCTGGCTGGTAGTAGTTATTATGACTTATATGAGTTATATCACCATTTCACAAAGCATCAGGAAGTTGTAGAAACAAAAAAGCCCAACCATAGGGTAAGTTGAGCTTTTTGTTATCATCCATCCTTGTTATATG
>Ga0105247_10000407_pt1 | contig 36488 bp, 40 predicted proteins | sample KBSS24metaG_FD_81519 | JGI IMG/M metagenome (GOLD analysis project Ga0105247, IMG submission 81519) | Switchgrass rhizosphere microbial communities from Kellogg Biological Station, Michigan, USA - KBS S2-4 metaG | ecosystem: Host-associated > Plants > Roots > Rhizosphere > Soil | place... | reverse complement strand
GCGAGCTTGGCGGCCTGCTCGGCGCCAAGGTAAGGCGCCAGGGTCAGCTCGACCAGATCAGGCAGCAGCTGCTCGAGCTGGTCGCCGCGGCCGGAGTTGATCTCGCGGACGATCAAGGAGACGATGCCGCCGACCAAGGTCGCCTCGGTCGCCTCCGGCAGCGGTCGCTCGCCGCCGTGCGAGGGACGGCCGGCCTTGAGGATCTCGACGAAGCCCTGCATCGACTCGCGGTGGCGGGCGGCGATCTCGCCACCGGCCGCGACCGGCTCGATCATCACGATCCGAGCCAGCTCCGGCTCGGCTGCGAGGAAGCGCAGCATCGTCGCCAGCGCCGCCCGCACCTGCTGGGGCCACTCCTCGAAGGCCTTGGCGGCGACCTCCATCGAGTCGCGGATGTGGTCGGAGACCATCTCGTAAGCGGCCAGGAAGCAGGCTTCCTTGTCGGCGAAGTGCTCGTAGAAGGTGCGGCGCGAGACCCCCGCCGCTTTGGTGATGTGGGCAACGGTGGTGGCGCTGTAGCCGCGCTCGGCGACGGTGTCGACGAGGGCGGTGATGATCCGCTCGCGCTGGTTCTGGGCGATGAACTCGCGGGGCAGGCCATGGCGGCCGGCGGGCAGCCGCGGGGAGGCCGCGGGGGCCTCCTTGCCTTTCGCCGCTTTCCGGCTGCCTCGCTCTTTCGCCCCCTTGGCCACGCTGGCCGACGACGATACCGCCGCCCTCAGTCAGCGGAGCGGCTGGACCAGCAGCTCGTCCTCGGCGGCGCGGGCCCCGAGGTAGGGCATCATCGCCATGTAGACGAGCTCCGAGAGGAAGTCTTCGCGGCGCTCGAGGGCGCCGGCGCTGACCTTCATCGTCACCGTGCCGTAGATCGCGCCGGTGACCATCTCCGCGGTGCTGCGCGAGACCAGCCCCGGCTCGGGCAGCTCATGGCGGCCGGCATCGACCAGATCGGCGATCGCCTGCAGGACGCGGTCGCGCCGGATCTGGGCGCGGGCGCCCGCGCCGTTGACGCCGACGACCAGGAAGCGTGCCCGAGCCGGGTCCTCCTGCAGGAAGCGCATCGCCGCCCAGGCGGCGGCCCAAACCCGGTCATGCCAGCTGCGCGGTCCGGCGTAGGCGCCGGTGGCGCGGGCGCAGAAGCTGGCGGCGACGTCGTCGAGCGTGCGCAGAAAGCAGTCTTCCTTGCTGTGGAAGTGACGGTCGAAGCAGGCCCGGTCGACCCCGGCGCGGGCGCAGACCATCGCCACCGTCGTCGCCTTGAGGCCCTGCTCGGCGACCAGCTCGACCAGCGCCGCGGCGATCCGCTTGCGGGCCGGATCCTCGCGGGCGGCGAGGCCGGGCTCGATCCGGGTGCTCACATGCGCCCGGCCCTGCTCCCTGCACTCGTCTTCCTCAGGCGGCCACCCGCGCCTGAGCCGCGTCGGCGGCGCGACCCGCCTCGACCTCTCCCACGTAGGGCGTCAGCGTCACCTGCAACATCTCCGGAAGCAGCTTCATCAGGTCGTCGACCTCGTCGGCAACCAGGCGCTGGTGGACCAGCCAGGCGATGCCGCCGACCAGGGCCACCTCGAGCCCCTCCGGGAGCATCGCCGCGCGCGGATTGAACTCCCGGCCTTCCCGCAGCTTCGGTGCCACGCCTTCCAGCGTTGCCTGATAGCGAGCCAGGCCGGCACTTCCGGCCGCCTGCGCCTCGACGATGCAGAGCTTCGCCCGCGCCCGCTCGCGAACCACCATCTCGAGGAAGACCTGCAGCCCGGCCGAGACCTGCTCCTGCCAGGGCTGGCTGGGGTCGAGCAGCTCGGCGAAGACCTCCCGGGCGCCCTCGACGCTCTCGTCGAAGGCGGCGAGAAAGCAGTCCTCCTTGCCGTCGAAGTGCTCGTAGAAGGTGACCAGGGCGACGCGCGCGGTCTTCGCGATCAGCTCGATCGTCGTCTTCTGGTAACCACGCTGATCGACCAGCTCCACCACGGCCGCGAGGATCCGCTGCCGCTGGCTGTCGGCGACGTAGTCGCTCGGAACCAGATGCCGGCCCGGGGGCAATTTGGCGAGACGCTCGGAGAGTGACCGTGACTCGGTCATACCACCAAGATACCAGGACGTTCATCTGATGTCTAATTTCGTTCTCTTCAGAAACTTTTGCGTTCTGGCCACCGCTGTCTCTGAAAGGTGCTATATCTAGACAAAAGGAGACCGTTTCCGAAAGCACATGCCGCCTGCAGGTGACCAGACCCATTCGTCCGTCGAGCTCCCCCGATCGGGGGGTTCGGTCCTGGCACTGCCTTCTCAGGGCAAGCGCCGCTCGCGCGAGCGGCTGCTGGAGGCGATGCTCCTCACCAGCGGCGAGATCGGCTACGAGCAGCTCTCCGTGCAGGACGTGATCGAACGCGCGAAAACGAGTCGGGCGACCTTCTACAAGTACTTCGACGACAAGGAGGACTGCTTCGTCAGCGCCTATCGCGAGGCGTCGGAGTGGCTTTACCAGCGGCTCGAAGCGCTCGCGAAACGGCAGCCCAGCTGGAAAGAGGGGCTGCGGGTGGCGGTCGCGGAGTTGCTCGAGTTCTGCGCCAACCAGCCGGCACTGGCACGGGCGCTGTTCGTCGAGGCGCTGGCCGCCGGAGGCGACGCGATGGCCCAACACGATCTTTTGATGGAGCGCCTCTCCCGCGCCATCGACGGCGCACGCCGCGAGATCTCTTCTCGCCAAGCTCCACCTCCAGTAACTGCCGCCTTCATGGTAGGCGCAATCGAGACGCTCGTGCGTTCGAAACTGCTCAGCGACGAGCCCGAGACCGCCCCCGACCTGCTGCCCGGCATCCTCCATTTCGTCGTCATGCAGTTCTACGGCGAGGACGCCGCCTGGGATGAGCTGACCGCGGCCCCGATCGCGACCTGGCAATCGCGGCGCGCGGCGGCGACGCGAATCCCCTGATCGGGGGGGGTCGACGCCCGCCGCGGCTTCGGCCAGCCGAATCCGGCGTTTCGGCTACGTTGGGCGTCCGCCCGCCCGCCGAGAGGAGCCGAGATGCCCGACAAGTCCTTCGCCGACGCGCTCAACGAGCAGATCGCCAACGAGTTCGCCGCCTCGCAGCAGTACGTGGGAGCGGCCGTCTACTACGACGCCGCGACCCTCCCCCGCCTCGCCGCCTTCTTCTACCGGCAGGCCCTCGAGGAGCGCGAGCACGCGATGATGATGATCCGCTACCTGCTCGACGTCGGCGAGGAGATCCACATCCCCGACATCAAGGCGCAGGAGACCAGCTACTCGGACGGCAGCGCCCCGGTGCGGATGGCACTCGAGCAGGAGAAGCGCGTCAGCGACGAGATCTTCGCCCTCTTCGAGCTCGCCCGCGACCTCAAGGACTACCGCGCCGAGCAGTTCCTCCAGTGGTTCGTCAAGGAGCAAGTCGAGGAGGTGGCCCTGATGAGTGACCTACTGAACGTAGTCGAGCGCTCCAAGGAGAACTTGCTCCTGGCCGAGGACTACATCGCCCGAGAGAAACTGGGTGAAGAGAGCGGCGATCCGACGGCGCCGCCGGTCGCCGGGGAGTAGGGACTGAGAGGGCAGGGGACCCCTCCCTCGGAGGCCGTCGCGCAGCTGGGGCGGACCGGGCGATTCGGGGCGTCGCCGCTTGAGCCTCCGTGGGAGGGGTCCCCTGCCCTCTCCATCGCGACTCGGGCACACCGGCGCCGGCGTGCTCGTGGCCCAGGGGGGTGGTTAGCCGAGCCAGCCTGCTCTAGTCCTCATTGACTTGATGCGGCGGAACTCGGCGATGTCCTCGCGGAGTGCTGCGGGTGCGGGGGCGGGTAGGAAGCGTGCCGGTAGTGGGGACTCGGCGACGGTGTTGTCGCGCTTGCTGACCCGGTAGGCGCGGGCGCCGCGGCGGGCGGTGACGGCGGAGGGGGTTCCCTCCCCCTCCCAGAGCAGGCCGGCGTAGTCGTCGAGGCCGTAGCCGCCGGGCATGCCGTCGGCGACGGCGTCGAGGTAGGCGGCGCGGCGCTCGGGCTCGTTGTTGTAGTGGACGCAGAGGCTGCCGTGGAGCATCCCCAGGCCGGCGGCGGCGAGGGGCTTGCCGGAGGACTTGGTGATCCCGGCCTCGAACCAGCACATCGCGCCGGCGCTCTGGCCGGCGAGGACGATTCCCTGGCGCCAGGCGAGGCTGAGGATCGAGGCGATGTCGTGGGCCTCCCAGACCGCCAGCAGGTTGACGAGGCTGCCGCCGCCGACGTAGATCAGGTCCTGCGAGAGCAGGTGGTCGCGCAGCGCCAGGGGACGGCGCCCGAGCCGGAAGAGCGAGACGTCGGAGGGCTCGCAGGCGCGCTCGCCGAAGGCGGCGTAGAAGCTGCCGATCAGCTCCGAGGTGTCGCCGCTGGCGGTCGGCAGGATGCAGATTCGCGGCCGTTCGGCGCCGCTCTCGCCAGCCAGCCGCAGCAGCAGCTCGCAGACGGCCCGATCCGGCGGTCGAGAGCTGAACTCGTGGCCGCCGAGGGCAAGGATGCGGCGGACTTCCGTCAAGCCGTGACCGCGGTGGAGACGGCCTCCGGGAACGGGGCCGCCGGGACGACGCCGCGGTCACCCAGATAGGTGGTGGCGATCCGCATCTCGACGACGCGCTGCCCAGCGACGTCGAGCCGATAGCCGCGCGCCTCCGGTCGCGAGGAGACGACCCGGCTCAACTCAGTGCCGGTGAAGTGCAGGGCGGCGCCGTCCTCGGCCGCGTAGCCGCCGCGCATCCCTTCGCGCAGGAAGCGGTGGTAGGACTCCCGCCGGGCCGAGCCGGATTCGTAGTGGACGCAGTTGCTGAAGGGCAGCAGGCCGAGGCCCTCGAGCCGCTGTGGCTCGCCGTGGAAGCCGGTCACCGCCTCCGCGAACCAGCAGAGCGAGCCGGCGGATAGCCCACAGAGGACGACCCCGGCTTCCCAGGCTTCGCGCAGGATCGCATCGATCCCGTGCGCCCGCCAGACCCCGAGCAGGCTGACGACGCTGCCGCCGCCGACGTAGATCAGGTCCTGCGAGAGCAGGTGGCGGCGCAGGTCGGTGGGGCCCTGCTCGCGGCGGAAGAGCGAGATGTGGGTCGGCTCGCAGCGGTGGGCCGAGAAGGCGCGGTAGAAGCGGACGATGTAGTGATCGGCGTCGCCGCTGGCCGAGGGCAGGAAGCAGACCCGCGGCCGCTCCGCCTTGGCCAACGAGAGCACGTAGTCGTCGAGGAGCGGGTTGCCGGACTCCATCGAGAAGCCGCCGCCCCCGAAAGCCACGATCTGACGCTGCGCGGTCTCCATGACCAAATGGTCGCGGCGGCGCTGCCCGGCGTCGTTGTACAGCGGTCCGAAGTTCGCGGCCGGACGCTCGCCCGCGTGTACAGCGCCTCACTGCAGGACGAAGGCCCGCCGCAGCTTGTTGCGGGCCCGGTGCAGCCGCACCTTCACGGTGCCTTCCGGGATCCCCAGCCGCCGCGCGATCGTCGACTGGGTGAGGTCGTCGCCGTAGCGCATCTCCAGCAGTTCCCGATCGGGATCGCTGAGCTGGCGCAGCGCCGCGTGCAGGTCCGCCAGCTCGACCGCCGCGGTCACCTGCGCGTCTTCGGCCCCCTCCGACGCCTCGATTGTCGCGATCGGTTCCGGGCGCACCCGGGCGTGCTGGCGGAAGGCCTCGTTGCGAACGATCGTCCCCAGCCACTGGTTGCGCCGGCCGGGCTCGCGCAGCGTCGAGCGTCGACGCCAGGCGCGGAGCAAGGCGTCCTGTGCGATGTCCTCGGCCTCATTCGGATTGCTGGCATAGCGATACGCGAACCGAAGACAGACCCTGTGCGCCTCACTCCATTCCCAGCCATCGTCACCGCGACAATGCCAACGTGGAGTGCTGATCAAACGAACTTACTATTTTAAATGCTGGGAGAGTTAGTTTTAACGCTGAAACTCTTTTGATCGAAGGCGGGTCATCCTCTGAATGGACCAAATTCGGCCAGGCACGAGCGCGGCGGAGATCGCCTACGAGGCGATCGCGCCCGCCTACGACGATTTCACCGCCCACCACAACTACGACGCCTGGCTCAAGGAACTGCTCTCGCACCTCGAGCGGCAGGGGCTGACCGGGCGGCGGCTGCTCGACGTCGGCTGCGGGACCGGCAAGAGCTTCATCCCGATGCTGGACTGGGGCTGGGAGGTGACCGCCTGCGACATCTCCGCTTCGATGGTCGAGCTGGCCCGCGCCAAGGTCGGCGAGCGGGCCGAGCTCTCGGTCGCCGACATGCGCGCCCTCCGCCACTTCGGCGAGTTCGACCTCGTCTGGTGCCTCGACGACGCGATCAACTACCTGCTCGACGTCGAGGAGCTGGAGCAGGCGCTGGGCTCGATCCGGCCCAACCTCGAGCCGGAGACGGGGCTCTTCATCTTCGACACCAACACGCTCCAGACCTACCGGACCTTCTTCGCCGAAGAGGTCGAGATCGAGATGAACGGGCGGCGGATGCTCTGGCACGGGCGCTCGAGCCCCGACGCTCCGCCCGGATCGATCGCCGAAGCGGTCTTCGAAGCCGAGCCGTTGGAGGGTGCGACCGGCGATCCGATCGCCCCCCAGAGCCACCGCCAGCGGCATTTCTCCGAAGCGGAGATCGTCGCCGCCCTAGAGCGCTGCGGCTTCGAGTGCCTGGCGGTCTACGGGATGAGCACCGACGGCATCCTCCGCCAGCCCCTGGAGGAAGTGGAGCAGCACAGCAAGGCCGCCTACATCGCCCGCGCCGCCCGGGCATAGAGTTCGGCGCCGATGAGGGTCGAGATGCTGAACGTCGGCTGGATGACCGCCGCGCGCGGGCTCTGGCGCCAGGGCGAGGAGGAGCCGGAACGGCCGATCCAGCTGCCGGTCCCGGCCTACCTGATCGAGACCGAGAGCGAGCGGATCCTCGTCGACACCGGCCTCAATCCCAGCGCTGTCGCCGACCGCGAGGGCCATTACGGAGCTGGCCCGATCTCCTTCTTCGCCCTCGAGCAGGAGCGCTCCCTGGCCGAGCAGGTCGAGCTCGAGACGCTGACCAAGGTGGTCCTGACCCACCTCCACTTCGACCACGCCGGCGGCCTCGAGCTGATCCCCGACTCGGTGCCGGTGATCGTGCAGCGAGCCGAGTGGGAGGCGGGCCGCGAGCAGGCGGCGATCGAACGCAACTTCCTGCTGCCGCGCGACTACGCCGAGCTGGGCCGCGAGCCGGTCCTCGTCGAGGGCGACCACGATCTGCTTGGCGACGGCTCGGTGCTGCTGCTCAGCACCCCTGGCCACACGCCGGGGCACATGTCGGTGCAGGTCGGCGAGCTCGTGCTCGGCATCGACGTCGGCCTCTTCGCGGAGAGCCTCGACGACCTCCGTTTCCCCTCCTTCGCCGACGACTTCGAGGCGCAGCGCCGCTCCGCGGAACGGCTGCGGGGGCTGCGCGAGGCCGGCCACACGGTCCGGCCCGGGCACGATCCAGACGTGCTCCAGGCCGGACCGGTGACGATCGGCGGCTAGACGGCCTCGGAGCTGAAGGCCGGCTCGGCCTTGCCCTCGGCGGCGAGCTCCTCCGCTTCGCGGGCGTCGGCCGGGCGCAGCACCGTCAGGGCGATCCCGATCGCGACGGCGACCAGGCCAGCGCCGATCAGGAAGGCCAGCTGGTAGCCGCCGGTCAGCGCCGAGGCGGTCGAGTGGCCAGCGGCGGCGAGGTCGCTGGTCCGCTCGGTCGACATCGTCGCCAGCACCGCGAGGCCGATCGCCCCGCCGACCTGGAGAGTGGTGTTGACCAGGCCGGAGGCGAGGCCGGCGTCGCTGGGCTCGACCCCGGACATCGCCAGCCCCATCAGCGCCGGGAAGGAGAGGCCGGCGCCGCTGCCGATCAGCACCATCGCCGGCAGCACTTCACTCCAGTAACTGCCGTCGACCGAGATCCGCGAGAACAGCAGCAGGCCGGCGGCGATGAAGGTCAGTCCGGGCAGCAGGATCGCCCGCGGGCCGAAGCGCAGGTTCAGTTTGGCCGAGAAGCCGAGCGAGAGGACGCCGATGATCCCGGTCACCGGCAGGAAGCCGAGGCCGACCTCGAGCGAGGTGAAGCCGAGGACTTTCTGCAGGTAGAGGGCGCCGAGGAAGAACATCCCGAACATCCCGGCGACCATCAGCGCCTGGATCGCGTTGGCGCCGCTGAGGTTGCGCGAGCGGAAGATCCGCAACGGCACCAGCGGGTTGGCGGCGCGGCTCTCGCGGATCACGAAGCCAACCAGCAGGGCCGCGGCGGCGGCGCCGAAGCCGAGCGTGTGGGCCGAGCCCCAGCCGTAGTTGGCCGCCTCGACGATCGTGTAGACGCCGAGCATCAGCGAGGAGACGATCAGCAGCGCCCCGGGGACGTCGGCGCCTTGGGAGAGGCCGATGCCCTCGTCGCGCCGCAGCAGCCGCACCGCGAGGATGCCGGTGACGACCGCGATCGGCAGGTTGACGAAGAAGATCCAGTGCCAGTTGATCGCCTCGGTGAGGACGCCGCCGGCGAGCAGCCCGATCGAGCCGCCGGCGGAGGCGACGAAGCTGTAGACGCCGATCGCTTTCGCCTGCTCGCGGGGCTCGGGGAACATCGTCACGATCATTCCCAGGATCACCGCGGAGGTGAGGGCGCCGCCGACGCCCTGGACGAAGCGGGCCCCGATCAGGACGGCCTGGCTGTCGGCGACGCCGCAGAGCAGCGAGGCGAGGGTGAAGACGGTGAGGCCGGTGAGGAAGACGCTGCGGCGCCCGAGCAGGTCGCCGAGCCGGCCGGCCAGCAGCAGCAGGCCACCGAAGGCGATCAGGTAGGCGTTGACGACCCAGGCCAGGCTCGACTGCGAGAAGCCGAGATCGGACTGGATCGAGGGCAGGGCGACGTTGACGATCGTCGCGTCGAGGACGATCATCAGCATGCCGATGCAGAGGACGACCAGCGCCATCCAGCGCGACCGGTCGGAGTTTGGATTGGCGTGGGCTAGGCTTTTGGTTGCAAGATGGGTCATGGATGATCACTGTAACAGGGATCATCTTCGGAGGGGTTAAGATACTTAACAGAAGTAGGAATATGCGATGAACCCGGCTACCGCAACTGGCTCCGTAGGCCTCCTCACCCAGCTCTCGCGCGTGATCTACCGGCGCGCCACCGAGGAGGTGATCGGCATGCGCCTCAAGCAGCTGATCGCGCTCGATCACCTGCGCGAGGAAACCTGCCTGCAGCAGGGGCTTGGGCAGATGCTGATGCTCGATCCCAACAACTGCGTGCTGCTGCTCAACGACCTCGACGAGGACGGCTACATCGAGCGCCGCCGCGACCCGGCCGACCGGCGGCGCCATCTGGTCGAGATCACCCCGGCCGGCCGCCGCGCCCTCGAGGAGGCCGAGCGCAAGCTCGAGTCGCTGGAGGACGAGGTGCTCGGGGCGCTGACCGCCGACGAGCGCGTGCGGCTGCATGACCTACTGGAGAAAGCGCTGGACGGACAGGAGGACGTATGAGCGAGAACGGCATCGGCGTCAGCGGCACCGACTTCGCGACGATCTTCGTCAAGGACTACCCGGCCGCGGTCGCCTTCTACGGCGACCTGCTCGGCCTCGAGCACTCGGCGGACTACGGGAAAATCCCCGGCGGCGAGTTCGAGACCGGCAACCTCACCCTGCAGCTGATGGACGCCGCGGCGATCGGCCAGGAGTTCGCTCCCAGCGGCCACCCGATCGCATTCCACGTCGACGACGTCGAGAAGGCGCGCGGCGCCCTCGAAGCGCAGGGGGTCCAGTTCATGGCCGAGACGATGGACAGCGGCGTCTGCCACATGGCCTTCTTCAAAGACCCCGACGGCAACGCCCTGATGCTGCACCACCGCTACGCGCCGCGCGACTGAGGCCCGACAGCGGCGGGGGTCGCTACTTGAACTGGAAGCTGGTCAGGTCCTGGCTGAAGGTCGGGTTGAAGACGACCTTGTCGAGGTCGATCGCGCTGGAGACGAAGGTGGCGGCGGTGGCGGTCCCGTAGGGGATCCACGGCGCCTGTTCCATGAATTCGCGGTCGAGGTCGGCGTAGGCGGCTTCCTGCTCGGGGCCGAGCGGCTGTTCGGAGAGGCGTTCGATTTCGGCGTTCAGCTTCGGGTCGGCGAAGCGGCCGAGGTTGCTGGCGTCGGTCGGGGTGATCGCCGCTTCGGAGAGCAGCGGCTGGAAGAAGTCGTTGGGGTGCGGGTAGTCCTGGAACCAGCTGGCGTAGCCGACGTCGAGGTCGGGGGTCGTGGCGTTGCCGACCACCGAGAAGTAGTTGTCGGAGTTGAGGACCTTCAGCTTCGCTTCGAGGCCGATCTTGCCGAGCGCGCCGGCGACGTATTCGGCGGCTTCGTTGTTGGGGCTTTCGTTGTCGCTCCAGACGGTCACCTGGCGGTCGCTCGGGTTGGCTTCGGCGATCAGCTTCCGGGCCTTGGCGAGGCTGTAGGGGTAGAGGTCGAACTTCTCGTAGCCGGGCATGCCCGGCGGCAGGATCTGCTCGGTGGCGGCGAGCTGGCCGGCGTAGATCCGTTCCAGCGCTTCGCGGTTGACCGCGTAGTTGGCGGCTTGGCGGACCCTGACGTCGTTGAAGGGCGGCTCGGTCGCGTTCAGCCAGAAGAAGTAGGTGCTGTTGGTGTCGTCGACGCGGAACTGGGTGCCCTCGAAGCGGGACTTCACCTCGGCGTAGCGGTCGGCGGGCGGGGCGTTCTGCATCCAGTCGCTGCGGCCCTGTTCGACGTCGTTGACCTGGGTCGAGCCGTTGCGGACGACCGTGAACTGGATCTTGTCGACGTGGCCGCCGGGGATTTCCGGCATCAGGGCGCCGTTGCTCGACTTCCAGACGGGGTTGCGGGCGTATTCCCAGCCGCGGCCCGGCTTCGAGCTGGTGATTGCGTAGGGGCCGGTCGCCGGCGGCGGGTCGGCGGTGAGGTCGCGGTCGGGAGTGCCGGCCGGGAGCAGGGCGACGTAGGGCATCGCCAGCTCGTCGGTGAAGGTGCTGCGCGGACTGGCGAGGTGGATGACGATTTCGCCGCTGGCGTCGTCGGCCTCGATCCCGGCGATGCCGCCCTGCTTGGTCTTGGCGAACTTTTCGGCGCCGACGATGTCTTCGTAGAAGGGCGAACCGCCGGAGTTGACCTTGAAGACTCGTTCGACAGTGGCGGGGAAGTCGGAGGCTTTGACCGGCTTGCCGTCCGAGTACTTCAGGCCCTTGCGGAGGAAGAGCGTGTAGGTGCGGCCGCCCTCGCCGATCTTCGGCATCGCGCGGGCGAGGCCGGGGATCACCTGGCTGCCCGCCTTGCCGCTGGCGTGGGCGTAGGTGAGCAGCGGGATGTAGGTGTCGTACATCGCGTTCCAGCCTTCGGCGCTCTGCGAGAGAGCGGGGTCCAGGTAATCGGGGAAGGCAGCCGCCGAAGCGGTCAGCGTCCCGCCCTCCTTGCCGCCGGATTTGCCGCAGGCGGCCAGGCCGAGAACGACGGCGAGGCCGATCAGTGCGACTGAGATGAGTCGGGTTCCCCTGAGCACGCCCCCGGGGCATCGGCGCCAGCCAGCGCCAGCTTGAATCCTGGGTGCCAGACATGCGCCGGAGGGCGCATTAGGCCAGCGGAACTAAGCGATCAACCGCTCCGTCGCGGTGTCGGGTTCGCCGTCGTAGAAGGTGTCGAGGACCCCGGCGAAGAGGTCCTCCGCCGGGTCGGCGGCTGCGAACAACGTCATCGAGGAGCGCAGCTTGATCGCATCGATGCCGCCGAGGATCTCGTCGGCCGCGCGGTCGCGGTGGCGGAGGAGGGCGCGGGCGCAGTCGCGCAGGCGAGCGCCGAGGACGGGGTGAGCGGCGTAAGCACGGGCTTCGTCCAGCGAGGCGATCGCGTAGCGGCGCGACATCTCGCTCTGCCCGAGGCCAGCAATCTGCGGGAAGACGAACCAGATCCAGTGGCTGGTCTTGCGGCCGGCGATGAGCTCGGCGCGGGCGCGCTCGTAGGTGCCGCCGGCGTCCTGGGCGTCGAGGAAGCGCTGCAGGTCGGGGCTCGGCGTACTCATGGGACCGAGAACGACTCGATCGCCTTCTGCAGGGACTCGGTGGCCCGCCCCCGCTCGTCGCCCATCCCGACCATCAGGTTCACCCCGAAGCCCCCGATCACGGACAAGGACTGCTCATCGCCACCGAAGACGCCCCCGGCCTGGAGGAGCACATAGCCGTGGGTGGCGCTGAGGAACTGGCTCGCGGCGATGACGGGATCGATCGGCTCCAGGCGGCCTGACTCGGTGACGCGCCGCATCGAGTTGACGAGGACGTCGACGGAGCGCTGCGCCTGCGGAGTGTTGGCGATCGAGCCAGCGAGGGCGACTTCGAGGCCGGCGTGGTGCCTCAGGTCGCCGCCGGTGAGGCCGAACATGAGGCGGTAGAGCTGCGGGTGCGCGAGCGCCCACTCGGCGTAGGTCCACCCCTTGGCGAAGAAGTCGGCGACCGGGTCCTCGGTCTCCTCGACTGCGGCGACGTAGCTGGCGAACTGGTCGAAGCCGTCGGCGACCAGGGCGTCGAGCAGCCCCGGCATGCCGCCGAAGAGCGTGTAGAGCGACTGCGTCGAGGTGCCGGCCTCTGCCGTCAATGAGCGAGCGCGAAGCGCCTCCGGGCCCGACTCTTCGACCTTTGCCCGGGCGATCTGCAGAAGTCTGTCCCGGAGTGCCGGAACTGCGGTAGCCTCCATATAACGATGTTACAACGCCGTTCCACGGAATTCTCGTACGACGTGATCGTTGTCGGCGCCCGCTGCGCCGGGTCGCCGCTGGCGACGATGCTGGCGCGGCGGGGGCTGCGGGTCTGCCTCCTCGATCGCGCCGACTTCCCCAGCGACAGCCCCTCCACGCATGGGATCCAGCCGCCGGGAGTCAAGGTCCTCGCCGAGATCGGCGTCCTCGACCAGTTGCTCGAGGTGGCGCCGGCGATCGAGAAGGGCTTCATCGCTCTCGACGAGCACCGGATCAGGCAGGGCGAAATGGTGGAGATCCTCGGCGCGCCGATGGTCAACGCCCGGCGGGTCACGCTCGACGCGATCCTGGCCGAGGCGGCGGTCGGCGCCGGCGTCGAGCTGCGGACCAAGACCACCGTCACCGGGCTGCTCAACTCGGGGTCCCGCGTCATCGGCGTCGAGACCACGGCCGGCCCGCTGCGGGCGCCGCTGGTCGTCGGCGCCGACGGGGCTCGCTCGACGATCGCGCGGCTCGTCGGCGCGCCGGAGTACCACCGCACGGCGCCAAGGCGGGCCTTCCTCTGGTCCTACTACGAGGGTGTCGAGGTCGACCAGAACCAGGTGTGGATCGGCAGCATCGGTGAGAACGGCTTCCTCGCCAGCCCCACCGACGCGGGTCTCTTCCTTGCCGCCTTCGTGACGCCAATCGAGCGCCGTGACGAGCTGCGCGCCGATCGCAGCGGTGCCTTCGAGGAGGGCATCCGGTGCTGGCCGGAGCTCGGCGAGGCGGTCTCCGCAGGGCGCCGGGTCGCCCCGGTGCAGCTGATGACCAACTGGCACGGCTTCTTCCGCCAAGCCGCCGGGCCCGGCTGGGCCCTGATCGGCGACGCCGGCCACTTCAAGGACCCCACCCCCGGCCAGGGCATCTCCGACGCCCTCCACCAGGCGGAGACCCTGGCGCCGACGATCGAGCGCGCCCTCAACAACGGCGACGGCGAGGACCTCCTGCGCGCCTGGTGGCATCGCCGCGACCACGAGTCGCTCCCCATGTACTGGTTCGCCAAGGAGATGGGCGACTCCGCCTGGTCTCCCCTTCTCCGAGAGACCTTCAACTCGCGCTTCGCCTCCGACCCCGACCTGGTCGTCCGCTTCCTGCGCGTCCTCGGACGCGACCTGGACCCTTCGCAGCAGCTGAGCGCCGGCGAAGCCACCTCGCTGATCGCCGAGACGCTGCGCAACAACCCGGGCCGACGGCGCGAGGTGATTCGCGAGACCGCGGCCGTCGGCGTCGAGGAAATGCGGCGGGCGGCGCTGCGGGCATCGGGGCTGCGACGGCCGGAGAAGAAGTAGGCCGCGGCTATTCGGTCACGATGTAAGGGATGGCGCGGATCGTGATCGTCGGAGCGGGTGTGGGGGGCCTGTGTGCAGCCCACGCCGTCGCGGATGCGGGGCACGAGCCCGTGGTCCTCGAGAGAGCGAATGGAGCGACCTCAGTCGGGGCCGGCCTCGCCCTCTGGCCGAACGCCGTTCTGGCTCTGGACCGGTTGGGGCTGGGGGAGGCTGTGCGCGCAGTGGCGGCGACTGCCAGACGCGCGGTGATCCGGAGTCCCCGCGGCAGCCAGCTGACCGCAGTCGACGTCGCCGCGATCGGGCAGCGCGCCGGGGCGCCAATGCTCCTGGTCGAGCGATCCGATCTGCACCGGGTTCTCGGCGCAGGGGTGCCGGTCCAACTCGATACGAACGTGACGGAGGTCGCCGACGGGGCGGTCAAGCTCGTCTGCGGCGGCGAGATCGCGGCAGACGCGGTGATCGGCGCCGATGGGATCAACTCGACCGTCCGGGCTTCGATCGCACCCGGCTCGACCCCCCGCGACGCCGGCTTCACGGCGATCCGCGGCGTCGCCGACCACGCAATAGAGGACGGCACCGCCTTCGAGGTCTGGGGTCGGCGTGAGCTGATCGGCGCGGCCGCGCTTGCCAACGGGCGGACTTACTGGTTCTTCGAGGCACCGAGGGCGGCGGTCGACGTCGACGATCCGGTCGGGTCGATGCAACCGAGTCGCTGGTCCGACCCGTTCGCGGTACTGGTCGCGGCAACCGACCCCGCCAGCCTCCTGGTCAACAGAATCCGAACCCTCCCCCGCCTCGATGACTGGACCCGAGGCACGACCGCGCTGCTCGGCGACGCCGCCCACGCGATGGCCCCGAACCTCGGGCAGGGAGCAGCCCAGTCGATCGAGGACGCCGCCGCCCTCGGCGACGCCCTGCGATGCCACGACGACCTCCCCCACGCCCTCTCCGAGTACGCCAGAGCGCGCCAGCGCCGAGCCCGCCGCATTCAGCGAGAGTCAGGCCGCGCCGCCCGTCTCGCGCTCAGCCCCATCCCGCTGCTGCGCAACCCCGCTGTGCGAATCGTCCCCGACTGGCTGCGGGTCCGGGTGATCGAACGCCTCCTGCTCGCCTAGCCACGCGCAACCGCGCGAGCGGCCCGAGCAGGCAGAAGCGGCGAGTACCAGAGCTTCCCAATCTTGCGTGCAGGGATCACCCCGCGGCGCATGTAGTCGAGGGCAGTGGTGCGGCGGACCCGGAGGATCTCGGCGACGTCCTCGCGGGTCAGCAGTTCGTCGCGGGTAAAGCGGAGCTGATTGCCCATCGGCGCCTATCGGCGATACGCACGCCCGCGAGGCCGCACGGCCAGCACGTCGATCACTTTCTCGCTGGTGCGCCGGTCGAAGATCACGCGCCACTCCCCGACTCGCAGACGCCAGAGGCGATCAGGGCCTTGGAGACGTTTGACATCGCCCTCCGGAAGCAGACCAATGGCTGCGGCGATCCTTTGCCGATCCTTGCGGCCCAACCGACGAAGCGACTTGAGCGCGGCCGGGCGAACCTCGATCCGCCAACCGCCGGGATCAGCCAGCGTTCAACTCCGCCTCGACCTCGGACCAGGCGATGCCGGGCGCCTCCCGCGACTCACGGATCGCCCGACGGTCCTCGTCGGTCACCTCCTCGTCATCGAGGGGCGCGGCATCGAGCTTCGCGACGACCGGATCCTGGGCACGCCGAAGCAAAATCGCCGCAGCAGGCAGCGATTCATCCGGGAGCGCGTCGACGAGGCGATGAAGCTCGGTCTTGGTCATGGCCTGAAGGTAGCACCGAGCCCGCCCTTTTACGCCGCTGCTCGACAAGGGCAATTCCCAGCCGCCAGCTTCGCTGTCAGCCAGTGATTCGGAAGGTCGGTTGGTAGCCGGGACTGGTGTCCGCATAGACGCGAGTCGGCGGCAGGCGGTTCCAGACATGCCCAAGGAGGACAGCGAGGCCGTTTGGGCAGGAGAGGAAGAGGTGGAGTTCAGGGAAGTTTTTTGAGAATTCCCGAAGCTGACCGAGGATGGCCGCGGCGCAGCCCCGTGCCTGCGCCGGTGAAGAGATCGCGGCTCGGTCGGGTCCGTCATCTGGCGAAAGCGTCAGGAGTCGCTTGACAGGCGAATCCTCGGCCTCGATGAAGTGAACGACATCCGCAGCGATTTCGTTGCTGATTGAGACGCAAACTGCAAGACCGTCGTGGCGGCCGACCCCTCGTTCGGACACCTGTAGACCGAAAGGCTCGGCTGCCTCTTCGGTCCCCCAGCTCTCGCCGCGCTGCACGACCGAGAGTTGGAAGCCACAGGTATCAGCGAACTCGGCGCCGAGAGCGAAGCCGACATCGAGCCTGAAGGCGCCGCCGATGCTCACGTCGGAGTATCCGAGTGCTTCGATCCGGCGGCGCGTATCCGCGAGTTCGACACCCATCCCTTGGACGGCCTTGGGGTCGCGCAGTCGGCGGCGTGCGCGAGGGTCCGCGCCCTCGTAGAGATCGACCCAGTCGAGATCGGCCGTGGCGGATCCGAAACTCGGTGGGCGATCGATCGCAGCGACCTGAAGGTGGGCGACAGGGCGGCTTCCGCCAAGCTGATGGCGGTCAACGAGTTCGCGCATCGCGTCGGGCTCGATCCCTTCGCACCCTTTCTCGATCAGGTCGCGGATTGCAGAATGGCCGACGGCTACCGCCTCGTCGTCGCCGCGCAGGCCGACAGCGAGCATCGTCTCCGCACAGCGGTCTCGCAACTCCTCGAGCGTTCCGACTCCGGCCTTGATCTGCAGGTGATCGAGTATCTCCAAGAGTTGCTCCTCGCCGATGTCAAGATGCTCGGCCCACGCTGCGCGCGCTTTTCCTGAAGCAGAGTTGGGCCCGGGCTCAGCAAGCCGCGGGGTCAGAAGGGCGTCACGGCCCTCGATGTGGCGGAGGATCGGGTCGTCAGACGCGATAGTGCGGTTGGTGACCAGGGCCATGTGGGGGCGGCGGCCTTCGAGGGTGAGATCGATAAAGCTCTTGTAGAACCGCTGCAACGGAGAATGCCTGGAGGAACCAGAATCGGTGAACCAGTCGTGAGCTAGCGGCTCGCCCGCGAGGCGCGAGAACTTCACTTGGTGGTAGACCGTCGGCTTGCCGTCGTATTCGACGATCAGGTCGTCGACGTTCCCGGCCTGGTCAGCCTCCATCCTCACCCGGGTGATGCCGAAGACATCTTGGCGGAGCAGACGCACCGCCTGCATCAGCGTGAAGAGGTGCTGGTAGTCGTCGCCGCTCAGTCGAGCGGCGCTCGCGCTGGCGAGTTCGCGACGCGGGTCCCTCAACCGTCGGCCCCGGCGCCAAAGGGGGGCGTGGGCGGATGGGAGTCGAGTTGATTCAGGATCACTTCGGCAGTGAGCGGGTCGTCCGGGTACGCGGCCAGGATCGCCGCCGGGATGAGCTTCATGCGGAGGTCGGAGTAGGTGTGGCCATACTCGCGACCCTCGGTGGGACCGGTTCGGGCTGCTATCTCGGCGATCTGTTGACGGTCGATCCCGCTCTCGGCGAGCGCAGTGACTAGGACAGCTTTGCGCTGGGCCGAATCCGGGCGCTTGAACTCGAACTCATCGGCGGCGCGGCGACGAACCGCCGGATCAATCGCCTCAAGCCGATTCGTGCAAAGCATGGTGAGCACCGGCCTGCCCTGCGAGGAGACCCGATCAATCCGTCGCAGGAGAGCATTGACACCGGCTCGATCCTCGTGGTGCATCTGCGTCGCAGCGCGGGACTGAGCCAGCGCATCGGCCTCGTCGATCAGAAGGATGCCGGCCAACCGTGGAGGGCCGTCGGGCACCGGGATCTCCTCTTCGACCACCCCGAAGGCATCGGAAATGAGCTTGGTCATCTCGCCGACCGCCCCACTTCCGCGGGCCGCCAGGCTCAGCCGGAAAAGCAGGACATCGATGCCTCTCGCTCGCGCGAGGGCGTCGCCGAAGGTTTCCGCCAACTCGGTCTTTCCGGTGCCGACGTCGCCGGCGAAGAGGAACAGGGGCCGGCGCTCGGCGAACGCCTTGACAGCAGCTATCTGGTGACCATGACACCGATCGGCCCAACCGCGAAGGGCGTCAGGCGCCAGGAGCATCTCCCCCTCCTTGAGCAGGCGGTCCTTGACCTCGTCGAGGCCGACGAGGTTGGCGTAGCGATCGTGGGCCAGCGGGTCGGGCAGCGGGTCGACCGCGTCGAAGAGGTCGGACTTCGAAGTCATCAAGCCAGCGACTTGAAGGTTTCCCGAGAGGCGACGACGCCCCCCGCACCATAGGTCTTATCGGTCGACCAGTAACCGCTGCCGTTTCCGGGAGCCGATCCGAAGGTGCGCTGGAAGGGTAGCGTCCCCTTGACCGCCTTCTTTTCCTCCGGGCTTAGGTTTTCGAAGGCCGACGAGTATTCGAGGAAGGAGAAGAAAGCGGCCCCCGAGACATCCGTGGTGGCGGGAACGCTGCCGGCGCGGTCGGGCTCCTCGTTGCCCAGTCGGACGGTGTAGCGGACCGAGACGATGCGATTGCCGTTCTTCTTGAAGCCGTACTCGGAGCGGTACAGGTATCCAGCGGCCAGCAACTCGACGAACTCCGTCTCGTAATCGTCGATCTCTTCGAGGCTCGGCCGACCGTCGTAGTAGCGATGCATGAGCCTGAGGTCGGTCGCCACGCGCGAAGCGATCTCCCGCGCGTGGGTGCGGGTGAAGGTCGTCGTCGTGGTGAAGGTCGCCATCGTCAGCCCTTGAAGGTGGGTCCGAGGATGATCTGCCAGCAGTCGACGGCGCGCCCTTTAGTCGTGGCGTAGGCGGCCTCCGCAATGGCGGAGATGGCCTCGTCCGCGACCTTCACGATCCGCTGGCGCTGCTCACGGGTGTAGAGGGAGGCGACGTTGTTCTCCGGGTTCACTGGGTCGAAGATCTCTATCTCTTGGGGGGTCTCGGCCGGGAGGTCGGAGACTGCGTAGAAGTCCTCGAATGCGATCCGCTCGGACAACTCGCTCTGCACGATGTAGGCGAAAAAGGACTCCATCGCGTCGGGGTAGTCGGCGAAGTCGGCGCCTTCGTCGGCCAGGTGAGCGCAGATCAGCTCGACCATGAAGCTCTTGAAGCGGAAGCCCGAATCGAGGCTCTTTTGACGGCGGACCCACCACTTCAACAGCCGGATGACCTGCGCGAAATCGCTGGGCGAGGAGCCCTTGCGGCCGCGCACGAACTGCAGATGCTGGGTGACGCTCGTCTTCACTCTCTGGCCGGACCCCGGCAGGATCAGGTAGCCGACGTCGTCAGCGTCGCCCTCCCACAGGACCGGCGCCACATCGACATCGAGGCCGCTGTCCGAAAAGGAGATCGTGACAGCGTGGAGGCCGGGCTTGATCTGCTCTGGAGGGTGATTGGGGTAGGCGGCCCGGAGGCGCTCCGCCATCCAGTCGAGCAGCTCGCTCTCATTGGTCGGTGCCTCGGAGGCCTTGACGTAGACGACGAGATCCATGTCGTTGATCGTCTTTAGTGCCGTCCCCTTGGCGACGCTCCCTGCGCTGCGCATCTTGACAAGCCCGTAGTCGGGGTGCTCGCGGATGTGCTTCTCGAGCTTCTCGCGGAGGCGGTTCGCCTGGGCGCGGTACTCGGTCAGATCTTCCCGCCGAACGTTCACCCGTTCGAGGGCGAAATCGCGGACCTGTTTGTGCTCGACGTGGACGGTGCGGGTGCTCACGACCCGAACCGTACCAGAATACTGGCGAGCTTTCATGGAAACCGCTGAAAGCGTAATCCGACAACTTAGCGAGCGGGCGTGGGCGCGAGCTCCTCGAAGAGGTGGCGGAGCGGCGGAGCGACAGGATGGTCGGCGACCAGCCGGTAAACGTCGCCCTTCCGTGTGATCAGCCCCGCGGCGACCAGCGGGTTGAGATGGAGATCCATCCGCGCCTTTTCGTGCTGCCCGCTGGCGGCGGCGAGCTGCGTCCGCGTCCAGCCCTTATCGGGGTCCCGAAGGAACGCTTCGAGCAGGCGACGCTTGCTCTCCTTGGCGAAGAGCCAGTCGCGAAAGGACTCGAGATCTGGCTGTGGCTTTTTCCGTCCGATGGGTAGTAAAAATTACTACCCATGAGCGCCGCCAGCGATTTCCATGAAAGCGGTAGCCTTGACCATGTTGTGCGAGTCCGGATGAAACAGTTCGATGTGATCCTGGATACGCGCAAGAACGCGGTCAGGATCCGAACCTCCATCGAGCGCGAGATCCTCGACGGAGACCCAGGAGCAGCCGTCGTACTCGACTTCAAAGGGGTTCGAGTCGCGACGGTGAGCTTCGTCGACGAGTGCATCGGCGTGTTCCTCTCCAACCACGCCTCAGGGTTCTATGGCAACCACCCGGTTCTCGCGGTGAACGCCAACGAAGACGTCCGCGAGACCATCGCGGTGACCCTTGCGCACCGCAAGCTGGCCCTCCTGCACATGATGGATCCACCTGAGTTGCTCGGCGGCGACGAGATCCTGAATCAGACGCTCAGTGAAGCGTGGACGCTCGGTCGGTTTACTGCTGGTGACCTCGCCGGGAGCATGGGGCTCTCTCCTCAGGCGGTCAACAACCGACTGAAGGCGCTGGTCCGTCGTGGCGCGCTGCGTCGAGCGCTCGTGATCCCGGCAGGCGGCGGTAAGGAGTTCATCTACGCGATTCCGGAGAGCAAATCGGAGAAAAGAGTTACGGGCGGCGGTCCGCCCCTCGGAATCGTCTCCCGCCGAAGGGCTCGCTCTTAATCTACAACTGGCTGACCAACCAATTCCGAACAGCGGTCGGTCCTCGTCGGCGCTCCGTGACGCTCCGGCCTAGGGCCGCGATCTCCAGAGCGGTGCATCACAGATCACGTTTGTGGGCCACACTTTATGGCCCAAACAACTCAATATATGACGGACCCGCTGACCGCCGCAATTGGCTTCGCAGAGCCGTGTATCGGCAGCGGGAGCGACGGGACTCGAACCCGCGACCTCCGGCGTGACAGGCCGGCGCTCTAACCAACTGAGCTACGCCCCCGAGAAGGGTCCTCGGATGGGCCTTGGGAGCGGCCCGGAGGTGCAACGCTAGCGCATCGGCGGGGGCGGTGCGGGGGCTGGATTCGGCTTGGCTTGGGGGACTGCGGCGTCGATGATCGAGGGGCAGCCGCCGCCCTCGCAGCAGGACTCGATCTTCTGGCGGCAGTCGGCGCACCACCAGGCGGAGCGCATCCAGAAGAGGCGATGGGCGTTGCCGGTGAGGGCGCAGATCATCGGGCGATTGTGGCGCTCGGGCCGGCGGGGATAATCGGGCGATGGCGGCGGCGATCGCGACGATCGGGGTCTACGGGTTCGCCCGCGAGTCGTTCCTGGCGGCGCTCGGCGGCGCCAGGGTCGAGCTGGTCCTCGACGTCCGGCAGCGGCGCGGGGTGCGCGGCAGCGAGTACGCCTGGGCGAACGCGAAGCGGTTGGAAGCGGCGCTGGCCGAGGCAGGGATCGGCTACTCGCACCTGCCGGAGCTGGCGCCGACCACCGAGCTGCGCGAGGTTCAGTACGAGGAGGACGCCCGGAGAGGTGAGGGCAAGCGCTCGCGCAGCGTGCTCGCCCCCGAGTACGTGCGGCGCTACGAGGAGGAGATCCTCGCCGCGGTCGACCTCGAGCCGATCGTCGGATGGGTTGGCTCCAGCAAGGCGGCGCTGCTCTGCGTCGAGCGCGATCCGGAGGCCTGCCACCGCTCGCTGATCGCGGAGCGGCTGCGGCGCGAGCTGGGCTTCGCGGTCGAGGACCTGCGCCCCGAGGGCGACTAGGCGGGCGCCAGCTCGCCCCGGGCGGCCCGGGAGAGCTCGGGCACCAGCTGCGGGGCCTCGGTGCCGGCGACCTCTTCGAGCAGCTGGCGCATCTGCGCCACGCGCCCGACCCCGTATCGCTCGGCCCAGCGCCTTTCGATCCCGGCGAAGAGGCGGTAGCCGACCCGCTGCGCCTCTTCGCCCTTGGCGGTGAGGCTGATCAGCTTGGCGCGGCGGTCGTCGGGGTCGGGGATGCGCTCGACGTAGCCGAGCTGGGCCAGCTCGTCGACGATCTCCCCTGCCGACTGCTTGGTGATGCTGGCCAGGGTCGCCAGCTCGGTGAGGCGCATCCCGTCCTCGCGGACGAAGCGGAAGACGCAGCCGTGGGTCGGCCGCAGGTCGGCGTAGCCGGCGGACTCGAGCTCGGTGCGGAACTCGGCCAGCAGCGCCTCGAGGACGATGTCGAGCAGCCCCGAAAGGGGCACTTGCTCGACGGGGGCTTTCGACTTTGGCGACATTTAGTAAGGCGACCTGATAAGTTCGCCTGGTCAGGTGGCCTGACAAGGCTTCCTTACGAAAGTGTACCCCACGCATTGGAGCCCCCAGATGACCTCCAGCTCAAGCACTTCTCCCGCCAACCGCAAGTGGTGGACGCTCGGCGCCGTCTGCGTCGCCACCTTCATGCTGCTGCTCGACATCACCGTCGTCAACACGGCCCTGCCGGACATCCAGAAGGACCTCGGCGGCAGCTTCACCGACCTGCAATGGGTGATCGACGCCTACGCCCTCTCGCTGGCGGCGCTGGTCCTCACCGCCGGTTCGCTGGCCGACCGGCTCGGCCGCCGGCGCGTCTTCGCGATCGGCCTCGGCATCTTCTCCGCCGCCTCGCTGCTCTGCGGCCTCTCCCCCGACCCGACCTTCCTCAACGTCGCCCGCGGCCTGCAGGGCATCGGCGGCGCGGTGATGTTCGCCGTCTCCCTGGCGCTGGTCGCCCAGGAGTTCCCGAGCGGGTCCGAGCGCGGCATGGCGATGGGCGTCTACGGGGCCTCGATCGGCGTCGCCGTGGCGGTCGGCCCCCTGGTCGGCGGCCTGCTCACCGACGGTCTCGGCTGGCAGTCGGTCTTCCTGATCAACGTCCCGATCGGGCTGGCGGCGATCGTCGTCACCTACTGGAAGCTGGCCGAGTCCCGCGACCCCAACGCGACCCAGATCGACTGGGGCGGCCTGGTCACCTTCTCGGTGGCGCTCTTCCTGCTGGTCCTGGCGCTGGTGCGCGGCAACGACGAGGGCTGGGGCAGCGCTCTGATCGTCGGTCTCTTCGCCGGCGCCGCGGCGCTGCTGGCGGCCTTCGTGGCGATCGAGCTGCGGGTGCGGGAGCCGATGCTGCCGCTCTCCTTCTTCCGCCGCCGCGCCTTCACCGGCGTGCAGCTGGCCGCCTTCGCGGTCTCCGGCTCGATGTTCGCGCTCTTCCTCTACCTGACGCTCTACCTGCAGAGCTACCTCGGCTACTCGCCGATCGCGGCGGGCGTCCGCTACCTGCCGATCACGGTCGGGGCCTTCGTGGTGGCGCCGATCGCCGGGATGGCGCTGGCCAAGGTCCAGGCGCGTTACCTGATGAGCGCCGGCCTCGCCCTCACCGGAGCCGGCCTGCTGGCGATGGGCGGCCTCGGTGTGAACTCGGAGTGGACGGCGCTGCTGCTCGGCTTCATCGTCGCCGGCATCGGCGTCGGCCTGCTCAACCCGGTGATCGCCGACGTCGCCCTCAGCGTCGTCCCGAAGGAGCAGAGCGGCATGGCGGCGGGGATCAACGACACCTTCCGCCAAGTCGGGATCGCGGTCGGGATCGCCGCCTGGGGAGCGATCTTCCTCGGCGTCGGCGCCGCCAAGGTGCAGGAGGTAGCGCCCAACGTCAGCCACGGCCAGGCCCGCGAACTGGTCGAAGCAACCTCCTCCGGGTCGCTGCCGCAAGCGCTCTCATCGATCGCGCCGGGCGCCCGTGCGGCGACCCGCAACGCCGCCGAGCAGGGCTTCATCCACGGCCTCAACACGATCCTGCTGATCGGGGCGCTGCTCTCATTCGCCGGCGCCGTCTTCTCCCTCTGGCTGGTCCGCGAGGGCGACATCGAGCGGGAGACCCTGGTCGGCACCGAGTTCGAGGTCGAGCCGGAGCCGGCGCCCGTCCAGGCCTGACCTCACGCCTCTGCATTTACGCGTCCCATGTACGTGTAAATGCAGAAGCGTCGGGGGTCGGAGGCGAAGTAGGCTCAGCGCCGTGAGGTTGGTGACTTTCGACGCGGGGGACGGCGGCCGGGCCGGGGTGCTCGAGGGCGACCGGGTCGTCGATGCCTGGGCGCTGCTCGGCGAGCCGCACCGCGGCGGCCTGCGGGAGCTGATCGCCGCCGGCCGGGTCGACGACCTGCTCGGGCGGCTCGGCGACAGCGGCGCTCCCTCGCATCCGCTCGCCGCGGTCTCCCTCCTCCCCCCGATCACCGACCCGGAGAAGATCGTCTGCATCGGCCTCAACTACGGGAAGCACGCCGCCGAGGGCGGCATGGAGCCGCCGTCGGCGCCGACGATCTTCGGCAAGTACCGCAACGCACTCGCCCCGCCCGGCGCCACGGTCACGCTGCCGGCGAACAGCCGCAAGGTCGACTACGAGGCCGAGGTCGCCTTCGTGGTCGGCCGCCGTGCCAAGGAAGTCAGCGAAGCCGACGCGCTCGACTACATCGCCGGCTACACCCTGCTCAACGACCTCTCCGCCCGCGACCTCCAGTTCTCCACCCCGCAGTGGATGTCCGGCAAGGTCTTCGACGGCTCCGCCCCCTGCGGGCCGGCGCTGGTGACGCCTGAGGAGACGGGGCCGGCGGACGCGATCGGGATCCGCCTCACCCTCAACGGCGAGGAGATGCAGAACGCCTCCACCGCCGACCTGATCTTCAGCATCCCGGCGCTGCTCTCCCACCTCTCGGAGCTGATGACGCTGGAGGCCGGCGACATCGTCTCGACCGGGACGCCGGAGGGCGTCGGCAGCGTCCGCGAACCGCGCGTCTGGCTCGCCGACGGCGACGAGATCGTCATCGAGTCGCCGACGCTGGGGCGGCTCAAGACGCGCATCGCAGTTTGACCCCCCTATAGCGGGGGGAAAGTCCGCAGGGCTCGCATCATGGCCGCTGCACGGTCAGCCTGAACTTGCGCCCGGGGTGACCGAGCGGGCGCACCGCGACGCGCAGCCGCGGTTGGCCGCAGACGGTGAAGTCGAGGCGGTGGTTGAAGGAGAGGCCCTCGCGGGAACTGCGCAGGACCTTTCCCGATTCGTTGCGGATCGCCAGCTCGTAGCCGAGGGCGCGGTCACCGGCAGGGCTGACGCTGACCATGCCGTCGAATGGGGTCGGAATCCGCTCAATCAGGGCGCCGTGCGCGGGCACCCGGCCGCTGATCGTGAGCACGTGGCGACCCATCCAGGGCCGCAGCACATCCTCTCGCAGCGCCGCCAGGGAGGCGGCGTTGGGCCTGAGCGCGGGCGCCCAGGCCCAACGCACGGCCGCATCGGGGAAGCGGTTGAAGGCGAAGGCCTCGGCGAAGGCCTCGCCAGGGTCCTCGTAGTAGTGGGTCCCCTCATCGCCCGGGAAATAGTGGCCGAGGCGGCGGCCCTGACAGACGCGCTCGGCGCTGGCCCAGCGCTCCGTCCCCCAGTCGATCGCGGTCGGGAAGGGTGAGGGCAGCTGGCGGTGCTGAGCAACGTGGTGGCCGTACTCGTGGGCGAGGACGAATTCGCGGCTGGCGGCGTCCGGCGCTTCTTCCTCGTCGCCGCTGATGACGATTTTGTCTTCGCCGCCGTAGTAACAGGACTGCGCCTCGAAGCCGCAATCGAAGCCGAGCTGGAAGGGCGTGTCCAGCTGCACCGTCAGCAGGGTCACCTCGGGGCCGTGGATGAAGCTGCCGATCGTGCTGGCGATCCGCTGCGGGTCGGCGGCGGTGCAGCTTTCCTGGCAGGACGCGGTGACGTTGACGGCGATCGTGTCGCCGCTGCCGTCGTCGATCGGGTAACGCGCTTCTTCACCGCCGGCAGCGATCCTCGCCGAGCCGCGGCTGGGCGCGGAGATCACCGAGTCGCGCAGCGGCGACACCGGGCGCGGCACGTGGAACAACCCCGCCTCGACCGGCAGCGGTAGGCGCTCCCTCGCCGCCGCCGGGTCGAGGTGCCTGTTTGCTCGTGCCGCGCCCGGCTCGCGCGCCCCCACGGCGGCCGGAGCCGCGAGGAGGAAGATCATGGCTATGCCCGCAAGCGCCCCCGCCGGGCGCCGGCTCAAGGGCCTCCTGCTCGGATCTCGTCGGCGATGGGAGCGAGCGAGGCCGCGAGCGGCGTCGGATCCGCTTCCACCCCGGTCGCCCCGCCGGTTTCGGCGGCAACGGAGGTTGGGGATGTGGCGTGCGTCGCCATCAGGGCCAAGACCGCCAGAAGCACGGATGACGCCGGTCGCCACGCGGTGCTGCTGGCCTCACGTCTGCTTTGAACACCGTACCTTGCATGCGGCCGCGGTGGGGAACGCAACCCCCCATTCGGGTACCGGAACCGGACCAACATCCCGATGCAACCGATCGGCGCCGCGCTCCGTAGTGAGTTGCCGATGAGGATCGCGATCGTCGGCACTGGCATCTCCGGGCTCACCGCCGCCCATCTGCTCCACCGCGAGCACGACGTCGTCGTCTACGAGGCCAACGACCGGCTCGGCGGCCACTCGCACACGGTCGCGGTCGACGACGGCGAGGAGCGGCACTGGATCGACACCGGCTTCATCGTCTTCAACGACCGCAACTACCCGAACTTCGAACGGCTGCTCGACGAGCTGGGCGTGGCCAGCCAGCCATCGCACATGGGCTTCTCGGTCTCCGACGGGCGCGGCGGCTTCGAGTACTCCGGGACGCCCTGGGGCCTCTTCGCCCGGCCCTCGCACCTGGTCAGCCCCTCCTTCCTCGGCATGCTGCGCGACTGGCGCCGCTTCAACCGCGAGGCGCGCGAGCTGATCGGGATGAACGGCACCGCCCCCTCGCTCGGCCACTGGCTCGAGCAGCGCGGCTTCTCGCGCCACTTCGTCGAGCGGCTGATCGTGCCGCAGGCGAGCGCGGTCTGGTCGGCGGACCCCGATCAGATGTGGAGCTTCCCGGCCAGCTTCATGGCCGAGTTCTTCGAGAACCACGGCATGTACAGCCTCCGCGACCGGCCGCGCTGGCGAACCGTCGAGGGCGGCTCGCGGAGTTACGTCGCGGCGATCTCGGCTCCCTGGCTGGAACGGGTGCGCCTGGCGGCGCCGGTGCGGCGGATCGAGCGGCTGCCCGACGGGGTTCGGATCGAGGCGGATGACTGCGAGACCGAGGACTTCGACGAGGTGGTGATCGCCGCCCACTCCGACCAGGCGCTGGCGATGCTGGCCGACCCCAGCGAGCCGGAGCTGGAGATCCTCGGCGCGATCCCCTATCAGCGCAACGAGGCCCTGCTGCACACCGACGTCTCGCTGCTGCCGCGGCGACGCGCCACTTGGTCGAGCTGGAACTTCCACCTCAACGAGGAGCCGCCGGGGCGGACCACCGTCACCTACTGGATGAACAACCTGCAGCGCCTGCGCGCCAAGCGCGAGTTCCTGCTGACCCTGAACCGCTCCGACGCGGTCGACCCCGCGCAGGCGCTCGCCTCCTTCAGCTACGACCACCCCGTCTACACCCGCGAGGGCGTCGCCGCTCAGGCCAAGCACGCCGAGATCAGCGGTGCCCGCCGCACCCATTACTGCGGCGCCTACTGGGGCTGGGGCTTCCACGAGGACGGCGTCGTCAGCGCCCTGCGGGCCTGCCGGCCGCTGCTCGAAGCCGAGGCGCCGCTGGAGGCGTTGGCGGCATGAGCGCCTCGGCCGTCTACGAGGGCTGGGTGCGGCACCGGCGCTTCGCTCCGGTCGCGCACGAGTTCCGCTACCGGCATTGGCTGATGTACCTCGACCTCGAGGAGCTGCCGGGGCTGTTCGACACCTACCCGCTCTTCTCGGCGCAGCGGCCGGCGCCGGCCCGCTTCCGCCGCGAGGACTTCATGGGCGAGCCGGGACGGCCGCTGGCCGAGTGCGCCCGCGACGCGGTCGAGGTCGAGACCGGCAGCCGCCCCGCCGGACCCGTGCGCCTGCTCGCCGGCCTGCGCCAGCTCGGCCACAGCTTCAACCCGGTCAGCTTCTACTACTGCTTCGGCACTGACGGTGGAAAAGTCGAGGCGGTGGTCGCCGACGTGAATAACATCCCTTGGGGAGAGCGTCACGCCTACGTCCTCGCCCGCGGCGAGGCGAAGGGACCGGTGCTGAGCGACGAGCTCGACAAGAGGCTCCATGTCTCCCCGCTGATGGGGATGGACCAGACCTATGCCTTCCGGGCGACCGAGCCGGGGCCGCGGTTGACGGTCCAGATCGAGTCGCGGCCGCGCGGCAACGCGACCGCGGAGGGTGAAGCGCCGGCCGCCAAGGACTTCGAGGCCACCCTCTCGCTGCGCCGCCGCGAGCTGAGCCGGGCGCTGCTGCTGCGGATGTTGGCGCGCCAGCCGGCCACCTCGCTGCAGGTGGTGGCGCGGATCTATGGGCAGGCGCTGCGGCTGCGGCTGAAGGGTGCCCGCTACTTCCCGCACCCGCGTGGCGATCGGCCGCGGGGGTTCGTCTCCCCGTGAGCGGCGGCCTCTCCGGCGCCACGGTACGGGCGGCGCTGCGCCGTCTCGAGGCGGGGCGGCTGGAGGTCGTCGACCGCGGCCGCCGGCTCGCCTTCGGCCCCCCGGTCGCCGACCTCAAGGCGACTGTCACCGTCAACGATCCGGCGGCCTGGCGCGGTCCCCTTCACGGCAGCCTCGGACTGGGCGAGGCCTATGTCGACGGGGCCTGGGACACCGATGACCTCGTCGCGCTGATCCGCATTGCCGCTCGCGAACTGCGCGACCTCGACGGTCTCCGTGGCGCCGTGGCTCGCCCGCGAGGACTGCTGCACCGGGTAGCCCATGCGGTACCGGCCAGCACTCGAAGCAAGGCGAGGGAGAACATCTCCGCTCACTACGACCTCGGCAACGATCTCTTCGCTTCGTTCCTGGACGAACGGATGATGTACTCGTGCGCTTACTTCGCGGAGCCGGGGGCGAGCTTGGAGCAGGCGCAGCTGGCCAAGCTGGAGCGGATCTGCGAGCGGCTGCAGCTGGGGCCGGAGACGCATCTGCTGGAGATCGGCACCGGTTGGGGCGGGCTGGCCATGCATGCCGCGACGACGCGCGGCTGCCGGGTGACGACGACGACGATCTCCCACGAGCAGCACGAGCTGGCACGGCGGCGCGTCCGCGAGGCGGGGCTCGAGGACCGGGTGACGGTGCTGCTGCGGGACTACCGCGACCTCGAGGGCAGCTACGACCGGCTCGTCTCGGTGGAGATGATCGAGGCGGTCGGCTGGCGCGACTTCGACCTCTTCTTCAGCCGCTGCTCGGAGCTGCTGGCCCCGGACGGGTTGATGCTGCTGCAGGCGATCACGATCGACGACCGCCTCTACGAGGCCGAGAAGGCAATCCGCAGCTTCGCCAACACCCACGTCTTCCCCGGTGGCTGCCTGCCCTCCAACCAGCTGATCGCCGAATGCCTGGCCCGCTCCACCGACATGCGCCAGATCTGGGCCGAGGACATCACCGACCACTACCCGCCGACGCTCGCCGCCTGGCGCCAGCGCTTCCACTCCGCCTGGGACCGCCTGCGCGGCAACGGCTACGACGAGCGCTTCCGCCGCCTCTGGGACTTCTACCTCTGCTCCTCCGAGGCGGGCTTCCGCGAGCGCCGGATCGGCGACGTGCAGGCGCTCTTCGCGAAGCCGCGATGGAACTGACGCGATCGGCACTTTGTTCAGTTTCTCCTGATTATTCTGTACCGTTCTCTTGAGTTCGGCTCGGCGGCCGCCGAGCAAACAGATCGAGGGGAGATCTCATGATTCGCAGACTCAAGCTGTCTCTGCTTGCTGCACTCGCGATTACTGCGCTGGGAGCGATCGACGCTGCCGGCGCGCACGCACAGCAGTTCCATTGCTCTGTGGAACCTTGCAAATTTACTCTCAACAGTGACGGTGAAGGGAAAACAGCGCATCACGTCTTCGTCGTCAAAAACTCCGTCGGCGAATCCATTTCTTTCACATGCAGCCGACTGACAGGATCCGGCACATCGAGTACCAAAACAAGTAGCGAACTAACAGTCACGGGGATTGCATACGACAAATGCAGTGCTTTTGGCCAAACGGTTAACGTGCGTATGAACGGCTGCGACTACAGGGTGGGCTCCCAGGAGTTCGTCAGTGGCGGCACCAACTTCGGGGCGAGAATTGAAGTCGCGTGCCCCGGCGCCCAGTACATCGAAATCGAACTCGCCGAAACGGGCTGTACCTTCGGCGTCACCAGTCAGGATGAACTCGGGCTCTATTACCACAACATCGGCGTGCTTCACCCGGAAGTCACAGCGGAAGCGAAAGTCAAAGTCAAAGTCTTCCTCGCTTTCGCCGGCTTTGGCTGCGGAATACACGTCAACGAAACACCGCTTACCGCCGAATACACGACAGGAAACACGATCGCGACAGCCGAAACCGATCCCGGCGGCGTGATGGCGGATGGCTGGTGGGAATAGCGTACTGTTGAGTATGTGGTTCTGAGAGAAGGAAGCGGTGAGCCGCTGCTGCTCGTGCATGGGCTCGGCGGCTCGGCCGCGATCTGGGAGCCGGTCGTCGAGCTGCTCACGCCCGAACGCGAGGTGACGGTGCTCGACATGCCCGGCTTCGGATCGGCTCCGCCGCTGCCAGCGGGGATCGAGCCGACCGCCGCCAACCTCGCCGCGGCGCTGCGCGAGCGCTGCGAGGAGCTCGGGATCGCCCGCCCCCACGTCGCCGGCAACTCGCTCGGCGGCTGGGTGGCGCTGGAGATGGGGCGGCGCGGCTGGGCGACTAGCGTCACGGCGATTTCCCCCGCCGGCCTCTGGTCGCGACCGCTCGGCTCGCCGGCGCGGAGCGGCCGGATGCTGCTGCGCGGCTCGCGCTGGGTGAAGCTGGTCCGACCCCTGCTGGCGCCGGCCTCCCACCTGCCGGCCGCGCGCCGGCTCGCCTTCCAGTCGATCGCCGCCCACCCGGAGCGGATCCCGCCGGCGGCAGCGCGCGAGCTGGTCCTCGGCTGGCTCGACGGCGAGGGCTACGACGCCGCCAACCGGGCGATGCGCGAGCACGTCTTCGACCCGGCCGGCTATCCGCGGGACGTGCCGGTGACGATCGCCTGGTGCGAGCGCGACCGCCTGGTCCGCCCGCCACGGCCGGAGCGCCGGCCGACCGGCACCCGCTTCCTCGTCCTCCCCGGCGTCGGCCACACCCCGACCTGGGACGACCCGGAGCTGGTCGCCCAAACCCTCCTGCTGGGCAGCGCGGTCGCCGAGCCGGCAGGGGGTGCCGGCACTTAGCGCGCACATATGGTGGTTAAGTGCCGGCACGTCCCGCCATCGACGAAGGAGGAGCCTTGATCATCGAGAGGACCGAGAACCCGATGTGGCTGTCGAACGCCTATCTGGTCGCCAAGGGGGGCAGCGGCGTGCTGATCGACGGCAATGACGAGCTGGGGGCGCTGCTGGAGCGGGCCGAGAAGGACGGGATCGAGATCACCCACGTCCTCGTCACCCACCCGCACGGCGACCACGTCGCCGGCCTCGCCGAGGCGCGGGCGCAGTTGGGCGGGCCGCCGCTGGTCGCGCACGCCGAGACCGCGGCAGAGCTCGACGAGGAGGTCGCGGTGATCCTCGGAGACGGCGACAAGCTCGACGCCGGCGGGCTCGAGATCGAGGCGCTCTACACGCCCGGCCACGCCGCCGGCCACCTCGCCTACCTGGTCGACGGCAGCGACGTCTTCACCGCCGACGTCCTCTTCAAGGGCACGGTCGGCGGCACGATGGCGCCGGGCGCCAGCGGCTTCGCCGACCTCCAGGCCTCGGTGATGCGGCTGCTCGAGCTGCCGCCGGAGACCGTCGTCCACCCCGGCCACCGCGAGCCGACCACGATCGGCGAGGAGTGGGAGCAGAACCCCTTCGTGCGGATCTGGCGCGGCCTCGACGCCACCGGCGAGGAGAGCGTCACCGTCTGGGGCCGGCCCGCCACCCTGAAGCTCTGGGCCCCCGACTACGACGGCGGCAACAAGGCCTGGATCGTCTTCGGAGACTCCGGCGAGGAGGCGATCGTCGGCGGCTCCCAGGTCGAGCGGGGCTGACTCGACCCGGGAGCCCCGCGGCTAACGGATCGTCGCTTCGACCAGGAGCCAGCAGCCGTCAGTGCGGGTGGCGGCGTTGTAGGGGTGCTTGGGGTAGTAGGTGAGGGGATAGATCAGGGTGTTGTCGCCACCCGAGGAGCAGCGGATCATCGAGGCGCTGTTGCTGTGGACCGCCAGCTGTTCGCCCTTCGCGATCCGCATGTGGACGTTGAACGTCTCGACCCGGTAGCTGCCGCTTTCCCAGTTCGCTTCGGTCTGGCCTTGGTAGCTGATCTTCGGGCCTTTGTGGACGAGCTTGCCTTCGTTGGTCCCGAACAGGGTCGAGCGTTTGACCTTGACGGTCTCGATCCGCGTCGTCCCGGGGCCGCCGGCGATCATCCGGATCTGGGTGACGATGCCGCTGCGCGGGGCAAGCTCACCGCTGTTGGGCCGACCGTAGGCTTCGTTCTGCACCATCGTGCAGGAGTAGCGGCGCGGGCTCGATTCATCCCCGCAGGGCAAGCCCGGCAGCGAGTTCGAGGGCTGCACGGTGGAGTCGAGCTTGGCGCCGAACTTGACCGGCGCGGCGGAGCCGGCGGCGGGCGCGATCATCAGCGCCAGAGCGGCGAAGATCGCGGCAATTGCGGTGTTTCGAGTGAGCTTGTTCATCGGGGTCCTCCTGGCTGAAGTGGTCGATGCGGCCAGGTTCGCCCAGATCCCGCTGCCCGCCCAGAACCCCCAGGGGTGAACCCGCCAACACCCACCGCGCCGGGGATGGCGGCCCCGGCTACAGATCCCGCTTCGAGATCACTCCGGACTGCAGCGCCCGCTCCGCCACCGCGACCCGTTTCTGGTTCTGCGGCACGTCGCCGATCTCGAGCTTCTCGAAGAGCGCCCGCATGTGGGTCTTGACGGCGTCGATGCTGAGGTGCAGCTCGGCGGCGATCTCCTGGTTGGTCGCCGGGGTCGCAAAGCTGCCGCCCTCTTTATAAGGACGGCAGAGAGCGAGGAGGACCTTGCGCTGGGCCGGTGAGATCGCCGCGGCCGGAGCCGCCTCGGCGGCGATCGCGGTCGCGTCCGGGACGCCGTCGCCCGGTCGCCGATAGAGCACCGCGGTACGGCCGAAGCGGATCGTGTCGCCGTCGCGCAGGTGCCGTCGCCCGTGCACGCGCTCCTCGTTGACGTAGGAGCCGTTGCGGGAGAGGCCGTCGTCGAGCAGCGTGCACTCGCCGCGCACCACCTCGATCTGGGCGTGCAGCGCCGAGACCTCCTCGTCCCACTCGAGCCGCACGTCGGCGGCGTCGCCGCGGCCGACCCAGAGCTCGCCGGCGCCGGTCTCGATCGCGACGATCCGCTGCCCGCCGTCGCCGTCGCGGAGAACCAGAAAGGGAAGCCCGACGCGTTCGGCCTCGATCTGCGCCTTCAGGTCGGCGGCGCTGGCGACGTGCCTCTGCATGGCCGGATCCTAGGCGGCGGACGAACGTCCGGGAATCCCGGCACGGCGAGGAAGCGGCGTATTTATGCGCCTCGGCTTTAGCGATCCAGGCACAACTGGACGAACGTACGATTGGTAGTGGGGACTTCTGCACCCAAAATCTCAGGCCGCTTTCCAATCTCTATCCAAAGGGACTCGCATGGACCTGCCCCTGGGCCTGACGACTACCGAAGTCCAAGAATTCATCTTTGACTGGTATCCGATCTTCGGGATCGTCTTCATGTTCGCGCTGCTGCTGATCTTCCTGCGGCTGATGCGCAGCACGATGGGCTCGACCAAGCCGGAGACGGTGAAGTCGAGCAGGGTGCGGCCGGTCCTCTGGGAGGAGGTCCAGGGCGTCGACGCCGCCAAGGACGAGCTGATGGACGTCGCCGAGTGGCTGCGCGAACCGGACCGCTTCGCCTCGCTCGGCGCCCAACCGCCGCGCGGGGTGCTGCTTTACGGCCCGCCCGGGACCGGCAAGACGATGCTGGCGCGGGCGGTCGCCGCCCAGGCGGGCGTCGACTTCTTCGCCGCCTCCGGCTCCAGCTTCGTGGAGATGTTCGTCGGGCGCGGCGCCGCCCGGATCCGCCGCCTCTTCAAGGAGGCGCGCAAGTCCGGCCGCGCGGTGATCTTCATCGACGAGCTCGACGCCGTCGGTGGCCACCGCAGCGGCGGTGGCGGCGACGGCGGCACCAGCGAGCGCGAGCAGGCGCTCAACCAGCTGCTGGTCGAGCTCGACGGCTTCGAGAAGGACCCGGGGACGGTGATCGTGATCGCCGCCTCCAACTACGTCGACAAGCTCGACAAGGCGCTGCTGCGACCGGGCCGATTCGACCGCCAGGTGCTGGTGGCGCCGCCCGACTCCACCGGTCGCGAGGCGATCCTGCGTGCTCACGCCGAGGGCAAGCCGCTCGCCCCCGACCTCGACCTCACCGACGTCGCCCGCAAGACGACCGGGATGACCGGCGCCCAGCTGGCCAACTCGCTGAACGAGGCGGCGATCATCGCTGGCCGCGCCGAGCGCACCGCGGTGGCACGCGAGGACCTCGACGAGGCGCTGCTGCGGCAGTCGGTCGGCGCCCAGCAGGCGCGCCGCCTCAACGAGCACGAGCGGCGGATCGTCGCCTACCACGAGGCCGGCCACGCGCTCTGCCGCAAGCTGCTCGGGCTCGACCCACCGGAGATCCTCAGCATCGTCCCGCGCGGGCCAGCGCTCGGCTTCGTCGCCCACTCGCCGCAGGAAGACAGCTACCTGAAGTCCCGCGACGAGCTCTTCGACGAGGTGGTGACGCTGCTGGGCGGGCGCGCCGCCGAGGAAGAGGTGATGGGCGAGTCCTACTCGGGCGCCGTCGACGACCTCTCCCGGGTCCACTCGGTCTGCAAGCAGATGGCCGCCGAATTCGGGATGGGCGTCGCCGTCGACGCCGACGGGCCGCCGCCGATCGCCCTGCCAACCGATGACTACGCGGTCTCCGACCAGACCCGCCGCGACGTCGACCTGGCGGCGATGTCGCTCGCCCGCGAGGCCTTCCGCCGCGCCCGGGCGCTGCTCTCCGCCAATCGCCCCTGCCTCGACGCCCTCGCCCGCGAGGCGCTGAAGCGGGAGACGCTGGGCCGCGAAGAGCTCGATGAAATCTTCGCCGCGCATGAGTTGCGCGGTCTGGCACCCGCGCGCGAATCCGGCGCGGCACTGGTGGCGCTCTCTCGTCGAGGGGTCGAGTAGCGCCAAACGCCAGGCACCGGGCGCCGCGGGGACTCGCGGCGCTCGGTGCGATCATCCTCTGCGCCGATGGTCTCCCTCCCCCGCAACCAATTCATCGCCTTGGTCCTTGGCGTCTGTGTGCTCAGCGCGGCGATCGGCTCCGGCCTGGCGCTGCTTGCCCAGACCGGGCCGTCCGGCGCCCGCGGCGCCCAGGGGCCGGCGGGCCCGCGCGGCGAACAGGGCCCGGAAGGACCGTCGGGGGCGGCCGAAGTGGAAGGCCTCGAAGCCGAACTCGACGAACTGCGCGGGCAGGTCGAAGAAGGCGTCGACGGCGGCGAACTCGAAGCCCGCCTCGAAGAGCTCGAATCCGAAGTCTCGGAACTGGGCGGGGTCAGCTCCGAACTCTGCGAAGAAGTCGGCCTCTTCTGCTGAGCAGGCACGCTGGCGCTCGCCCGCGCCGGTAAAGTTGGCCGCGTGGCCAGTTTCGCCTCGGACGACTACTACTTCCCGCCCGGCCGCTCGATGGCGCGCCGCGTCCACGGCGACCGCGCGGTCGGCCTGCTCTACGGGCAGCGGGCGCTGCTGATCGGGGCGCTGGAACCGCTCACCTACACCGGCACGATGCTGAGCACCAAGTCCGGCGAGTGGCCGTTCACCCGCCTCGCCCGCACCGCGAAGATCCAAGAGACGGTCTTCCTCGGCACCCGCGCCGAGGCCGACAAAGCGCTCGCGGCGGTGCACCGCCTGCACGAGCGGATCAAGGGCGAGCTGCCCGAGGCGGCGGGCGCCCACGCCGCCGGCGCCGCCTACTCGGCCTTCGACCCGGAGCTGATGCTGTGGACGCTGGCGGTGATCGCCGACTCGGGCCGGGCGATGTACGAAACGATGGTGCGGCCGCTCTCGCCCGGCGAGCGGGAGGCGCTCTGGCAGGACTACCTTCGTTTCGGTGAGCTCTTCGGCATGCCGCGCGAGGCCGCCCCGGCGACCTACCGCGACTTCGCCGCATGGTTCGACGGCAAGCTGCGCTCGCCCGACCTCCACGCCACCCCGCACGCGCTCGAGGTCGCCCCGCTGGTCGCCTTCGAGCAGCCGGTCCCGCCCGGCGCCCGCCTCAACCTCGCCGCCCAGAACCTGGTCATCAAAGGCACGCTGCCGCCCCGGGTGCGGGAGATTTTCGGCATCCCCTGGACCGCCCGCAACGAGCGCGGCTTCCGCGCCCTGGCCGCGGCCCACCGCG
>Ga0105247_10000406_pt1 | contig 36565 bp, 36 predicted proteins | sample KBSS24metaG_FD_81519 | JGI IMG/M metagenome (GOLD analysis project Ga0105247, IMG submission 81519) | Switchgrass rhizosphere microbial communities from Kellogg Biological Station, Michigan, USA - KBS S2-4 metaG | ecosystem: Host-associated > Plants > Roots > Rhizosphere > Soil | place... | reverse complement strand
CCTGGGCGCGGTGCGGCTGATCCTCGCCCTGCTGCCGGGGATGCAGGGGCGCAAATCGGGGCAGATCATCAACATCAGCTCGATCGGGACGCAGACGAACCCGCCGCGCTTCTCCGCCTATGTGGCCTCGAAGGCCGCGCTCGACGCCTTCGGCCGGGTGATCGCCTCAGAGGTCAAAGCCGACGGCATCGACATCACCACGATCCACATGCCGCTGGTGCGGACGCCGATGATCGCGCCGACCCGGATGTACGACATGTTCCCGGCGATCAGCCCCGAGGAGGCGGCGGAGATGATCGCCAAGGCGATGGTCGGCCGGCCCAAGAAGGTGGCGACCAAACTCGGCAACTTCGGCGAGCTGCTCTACGCGGTCGCTCCCAAGGCCAGCGACTCGATCCTCAACACCGCCTACAAACTCTTTCCCGACTCGCAGGCCGCCAAGGGCAAGACCGAGGAGGCGCCGGACAAGGCACCTTCGACCGAGGCCGTCGCCTTTGCGCATTTGATGAAAGGCGTGCACTGGTAGCGGCACCTGAGATGCTGGCGCCGTGAGCAGGCGGCGGCTCAAGCACTGGGGGTGGGGGTACGAGGACCAGGCGCCGACGGCGACGCAGCTGCGCGAGGCGGCGGAAGGGATCCGGGCCCGGTTCGGGTTCGGGGGCGAGGTGGAGAAGCCGGTTCCGCTGGAGGCGGTGGAGCTGCGGAAGACGCGCCTGAAGGCGCCGGAGCGGCTCGGCGACCTCTTCGCGGACGATCGTTACGAGCGGGTTTCGCACGCGTTGGGCAAGGCCTACCGGGACGTCGTGCGTGGGTTCTACGGGCGCTTCGACAACCCACCCGACCTGGTCGCCTTCCCGCGCGACGAGGGGGAGATCGAGACGGTGCTGAGCTGGGCGGAGGCGGAGGGGGCGGCGGTGATCCCGTTCGGGGGCGGCACCAGCGTCGTCGGTGGGGTCGAGCCGCGGCTGGGCGAGCGGCCGGTGGTGACGATGGACCTGCGCCGGCTGGATCGGGTGCTCGAGGTCGAGCCGGTTTCGCTGGCGGCACGGATCCAGGCCGGTGCCACCGGGCCGCGGCTGGAGGAGCAGCTGCGCGAGCACGGCCTGACCCTTCGGCACTTCCCGCAGTCCTTCGAGTACGCGACCCTGGGCGGCTGGATCGCGACCCGGGCCGGCGGTCACTTCGCCACCGTCGAGACGCACATCGACGACCTGGTTGAGTCGGTGCGGGCGATCACGCCGCGCGGCACCTGGGAGAGCCGGCGCCTGCCGGGCTCGGGGGCCGGACCGTCGCCCGACCGGCTGTTGCTCGGCTCCGAGGGGATCCTCGGCGCGATCGCCGAGGCCTGGGTGCGGGTGCGACCGCGTCCCGAGTTCAAAGCCTCCTGCGCGGTCGCATTCGCTGAGTTCGGAGCGGCGGTGCGAGCGGTGCGAGCGATCTCCCAATCCGGCCTGAATCCGGCCAACTGCCGCCTGCTCGACGCCGCCGAGGCGGAGCTGACCGGCGCCGGCGCGGCGCTGGGGCGACTTGTTCCCGGGCGGGGGGGAGCAAGTCGCCCCAGCGTCCTGCTGCTCGGGTTTGAGGCTGCGGGGCGGCCAGTGGGCGCCTGGATGGATGCGGCGCTCGAGATTGCGGCCGAGCACGGCGGCGTCGCGGGGGAGCGGCGCGAATCCGTTCCGGGCGCCGATGTGGGTGGCGACGGCGAGGACGCCGTTGGGGCCTGGCGCGGGGCGTTCCTACTCGCTCCCTACCTTCGCGACACCTTCGTCGCCTGCGGCGTCCTCTCGGAGACCTTCGAGACGGCGGTCACCTGGGATCGCTTCGAGGAGCTGCACGCCGCGGTGATGGAGGCGGCACGCCAGGCGGTCGCTGAGGTCAGCGGCGCGCCGGGTGAGGGCCACGGCGCCCCGCTGATCAGCTGCCGCTTCACCCACGTCTACCCGGACGGGCCGGCGCCCTACTTCACGGTGCTGGCGCCGGCGGTGCGCGGCGGCGAGGTCGAGCAGTGGGACGAGATCAAGGCCGCGGTCTCCGAGGCCCTGCTGGATGCCGGCGGCACGATCACCCACCACCACGCGGTCGGCCGCGACCATCGCCCCTGGTACGACCGCCAGCGCCCCGCCCCCTTCGCCGCCGCCCTACGCGCCGCCAAGGCCGAGCTCGACCCGGCGGCGATCCTCAACCCCGGCGTCCTGATCGACCCGTAGTCGCCTCGGCACAGGGCTTACAGAGCCCTTACGTCGGCCTGACCGAGCCCGAACGCCGGCATCGCAGGATCGGGTCATCGGAACCCGACCAGGAGGTACCTGATGTTGGCAATAGCCAGGAAGCAACTGCGGTCGATCGCCATGCTGGCGGTGGCGGCCGCGCTCGTCGTCGGCGGCGTCGCGGCGGCGCAAAGCAACAGCGCGGACAGCGGATCGGGCAGCGGTAAGCCCGCCCTGCGCGGCGGACCGCCCCCGGGTGGGCCGGCGATGGGGATCGCGATGAAAGGGCTGACCTACGGCGTCCTGCACATCCAGAACGAAGACGGCGACGCGGAAACGATCCGGATCGACCAGGGCAAGATCAAGACTGTCGGTTCCGACTCGCTGACGCTGACCGAGAACGACGGCAGTGAAGTGACGGTCAAGGTCGACGGCGACACCGAGATCCTCGGCAAGCCGGGTGAGGAAACCTCGCTCAGCGACCTCGAAGCCGGGCAGCAGGTGAGCGCCTCCGGGCCCGAGGGCGGGACCGCCAAGGCGATCATGGTGATGCCGAAGAAAGGCGACATCGTCGGCGCCTTCCACGGCGGGCCGATGCCGCCCCCCGGCGGCCCCGGCGTCGAGTACGGCGTGCAGAGCTCGACCCAGCGGGTCCCGTCCACGCAGAGCTCCGGCAGCGGCGAATAGCCGCAACGGCATGGCTGGGGGGCGGCTGGGGAGGCCGCCTGTCCCGCCGCCGCCAGCGGGCGCGAGACTACGTCCATGAAGGGTGCCGTTCTTGTCGTCGAGGACGAGCAGGCGATCGCCGACCTCGTCCGCGCCTACCTCCGCCGCGAGGGCTTCGAGGTCGTCTGGGCGCGCAGCGGCGAGCAGGCCCTGGAGGAGCTGGGCCGCCACCCGGTGCGGCTGGTCGTGCTCGACATCGGCCTGCCGGGGATCGACGGCTTCGAGGTCTGCCGGCGCCTGCGGGCACGTACGGCGGTACCGATCCTGATCCTCAGCGCCCGCGACGACGAGGTCGACCGGGTCGCCGGGCTGGAAGCGGGCGCCGACGACTACGTCGTCAAGCCGTTCTCGCCGCGCGAACTGGTGGCGCGGGTGAAGGCGATCCTGAGGCGGTCGGGGGGCGGCCAGGCGGCGGCGGAGGGTCCGCTCGCGGCGGGCGACGTCGAGCTCGACCCGGCGGCCCGCAGCGTCCGCGTCGGCGGCGAGCCGGTCGAGTTGACCGCGCGCGAGTTCGACCTGCTGGCGGTGCTGCTCGCCCACCCCGGTGTCGTGCTCAGCCGCGATCGCCTGCTGGAGCTCGTCTGGCAGGGCGAATTCCCGGGCGGCACCCGCACCGTCGACGTCCATGTCGCACAGCTCCGCGCCAAGCTCAACCGGCCCGACCTGCTCGCCACCGTGCGCGGCGCCGGCTACAAGGTCGAGCCCTGATGCGCTCGCTGCGGACGCGGCTCTTCCTGGCGATCCTCGGCACGGTCCTGATCGCCGTCGGCGCCTCGCTGGCGCTGGGGGTGGTGCTGACCAAGAGCGCCGTGCGCGACACGATCCGCGGCGACGTCGAGAACCAGGCCGACGCGATCGCGGCGCAGCTGCGCCATCCGGGGACCGGCGGTGGGCTGCAGCTGCAGGTCGGCGGCGCGACCCCGCCGCCGCCAGCTGTTGCCGGAGCGCCGCCGGCAGGGGTCAAAGGCGCGAAACCCGGAGTGGAAACGCGGGCACAGGCGGGCGGTCAGCTCTCCTTTGCCGGGCCGGCGGGTGAGGGGGCGCCGGTCCTGATCCTGCCGCTGTCGCAGATATCGCGGGCACTTCCCGACGGCGCCGCGAGCGCCCTGCGCAGTGACGGCAGCGCCGACGGCACCGCCGAGATCGCCGGGCGCAGCCAGATCTACGCCGCCCGCCGGGTCGGCAGCTCGGCCGTCGTCGTCACCCGTCCCGATGTCGTCTCCGGCGACGACTTCAGCCGCTATCTCTCGGCATTGCTGATCGCCAGCGGCGTCGCGGCGCTGCTGGCCGCCGCCGCGGCGGCCCTGCTCTCACGGCGATTGACGCAGCCGTTGCGCCGGCTCGGCCACGCGGCCGGGGAGCTGGCGGCCGGCCGGCGCCCGGAGCCGGTCCCGCGCGAGGGCACCGCCGAGCTCGACGAGTTGGCGGTCGCCTTCAACGAGATGTCGGAGCAGCTGGGACTGGCGCGCGACGCCGAGCGGGCCGTCCTGCTTTCCGTCTCCCACGACCTGCGCACGCCGCTGACCTCGATCCGCGGCTACGCGGAGGGGATCGAGGACGGCACCGTCGAGCCGCGCGAGGCCGCCGCGGTGGTCGCCCGCGAGTCCGGTCGCCTCGAACGCTTGGTCGGCGATCTGCTCGCCCTCGCCCGGCTGCGCCAAGGCGTGCTCGAGGTGCGGCACGAGCCGGTCGACCTGGCGGCGGTTGCCAGCGAGGCCGAGGAGCGGCTGCGGCCGCGGGCGCGTGAGGCCGGGGTGGAGGTTCGGGTCGAGGGCGGCGAGGCGCCGGCCCTGGCCGATCAGGGGCGGGTGCTGCAGGTCCTCACCAACTTGCTCGACAACTCGATCCGGGTCAGCCCGCGGGGGGCGACGGTGACGGTTGCCACCGCACCCGGCATGCTGGCCGTTTCCGACCAGGGGCCTGGCATCCCCGAGGCGGAGATCCCGCAGGCCTTCGAGCGCTTCCATCTGCGCTCGCGCACGGGTGGCTCGCCCGACGGCGCCGGCCTCGGCCTGGCGATCGTCCGCGAGCTGAGCGAGGCGATGGGCGGCAGCGCCGCGGTTGAGAACCTGCCCGGCGGCGGGGCGCGATTCAGCGTGCGGTTGCCCCTCTCCTAGCGCTGCCGGCGGCGGCCGGCGCTACCCTTTCGCGACCCGCTGTCGGCCCTGCCGGGCAGCGCTCCCCTCCAGCCCCAGCGTGGAAACCATCACCTCCGAACATCCGATCGTGCCGACCGAGGCCCATCCCAGCACGGCCGAAGAGCCGGTCGTACCGCGCCGCTCGCCACTCCGCGCGGCGATCAAGACCGGCCGGCCCAAGGAGTGGATCAAAAACGTCTTCGTGTTCGCCGGGCTGCTCTTCTCCGGCAAGTTCAACCAGTCGCACGAGGTTGTCGAGGCGTTCATCACCTTCGTCGCCTTCTGCCTGATCTCCAGCGCCGGGTACTTCGTCAACGACCTGATCGACGTCGAGCTCGACCGCAAGCACCCGAAGAAGCGCTTCCGGCCGCTGGCCGCCCGCGAGCTCTCCGAGGGAGCGGCCAAGGCGATCGCGCCAGCGCTGGCGATCGTCGCCGTGGCGATCGCCTTCACCGTCAACTGGCAGGTCGGCCTGATGGTGGTCGGCTACGGCGTCGCGCAGGTGGCCTACAGCCTCGGCCTCAAGCAGATCGTGATCATCGACGTGATGACCCTGGCCGGCCTCTTCATCCTTCGCGTCGCCGCCGGCGCCAGCGCCGTCGACGCCCATGCCTCCGAGTGGCTGATTCTCTGCACCGGCATGCTCGCCGCTTTCCTCGGCTTCACCAAGCGCCGCCAGGAGGCCGTCTCGGAGCTGCACGAGGGCACCGCAACCCGGCCCGTGCTCGAGCACTACTCGTTGCCCTTCCTGGACCAGATGGTCTCCCTGGTCACCACCGGCACCGTGATCAGCTATGCGATCTACACCGTCAACTCGCCGCTGATCGGCAGCAAGATGATGCTGACGATCCCGCCCGTGATCTACGGGATCTTCCGCTACCTGTACCTGATCTACGACCGCTCCGACGACCGCTCGATGGCCCAGATCGTCGCCGGCGACCGCGGTATCCAGGCCGCCGGCGCCTCCTACGCGATCATCGCCTTCCTGCTGCTCTACGTCTTCAAGTAGGCGCCGGACCCGCCGGGTCCTTAGACGATCTCCTCGGGGCTGCCTTCCATCAGGTAGAAGCGGGCGCGGCCGATCTCCTCCTCGTCGACCTGGACGACGGCGGCATGGGGGCCGGCGGCGGCGAAGTTGGCGGAGGCGCCGATCGACATCACCAGGCGCTGCTCCTGGCCCGCCGGCATGCCCGGCGGGCGGCCGGTCTCGAAGCTGGCGGCGAGGCCCTCGCCGAGCTCGATCCCGTCGGGATCGTGGATGGTGACCCGCAGCTCGTGGGTGGCATTGGTCTCGTGCCAGGCGATGTCGATGCCGAGGGCGATGTGAAAGGCCCACTCGTGCGGCAGCTCCGGCAGTCGCAGCACGTTCCAGCCACCGCCGGTCATGTAGAGCTTGCCGTTGACAGCCTCGGCGTGGTCGGCGAGGAGCAGGAAGCCGACGTTCATCGCTCGTCGTCGTAGGGGACGATCGGCAGGTCGGAGACGAGCTCGACCTTGCCGCCGCGGTGGAACTGCAGGTCGACCGTCTCGTTCTTGCGATAGGTCCCCCAAAGCCCCAGGTACATCGCCAGCCAGCGGCTGGTGCCGATCTTCTCCTTGACGATCGGCCGGGTGAAGACGATCTCGCCGCCGCTGATCTCGTAGTCGACGCCGTCGCTCTGCTCGACGCCGTTGATGAAGACCGTGAAGGGCGCCTCGGCACCAGCCGGCAACTTCACCCGCTCGCCGGCGGCGTAGCTGCCCTTGGGGATCTCGGTCTCGGACTTGCTCATCGCGCCTTCTCCAGAGTTTCGCGCACGAGGTCGAACGGCGTCTCGTGCCCGCTCGGATCCAGCTCTTCCCGACTCACCCCACCGCGAAACGGCACGAAGGTCCCGTCCCCCCGCACGTCGATTCCCGCCACCGGCTTGCCGAAGATCCCTCGGCCAGCGATCTGCAGCCGCCCCGTCACCTGCTGAGCTGGCGTGAACTCGCGTACCAATGAAGCCGTCTTCGGCGGCGCCTGGCTGCGTATCGCCATCGCCTGCTCCCGCATCACTACGACGGCCTCGCCAAGATCGTCGAAGCCGGCGTGAAAGACATCGGCGCCGTTTCTGACCGTCAACTTCCAGCGGGGACGAGCCACCGCGGCAGCGTAGCTAGGGGCGAAGCCGCCCCGCCGTCCGCGCCAGGATTCCGCGCACGTATCCCGATTCGTACTTGACCTGCCAGTGCGTGAAGCGGAGCTGGGTAAGGCCCGCGGCGGTGTGGGTCTGGTCGCGGACCCGGTCGCGAGCCTGCGCTGATGGAGTGCGGTGGTAGCGCAGCCCGTCGGTCTCGACGACGAGCCCGAGGCGCGGCCAGTAGAAGTCGACCTCGACGCCGCTCACGCAGGCCTTGGTCGCATCGACCGGAACGCCGGCCGCGGCCGCGATCGGCCGGAACAGCCGTTCCAGCTCACCGTCGGAAAGCCGGAAGGTTCGCTGGTCGAGCAGCGCCGCGAGTCGCTTCACGCCGGGCTCGCCGACCCGATCCGCAAGCGCCTCCCGCAGCGCCTCCGGATCGATCAGGTCGTGCTTGTCCGCCTCGTTGACGCTTCGCTCCAGTGGGCCATCCGGCAGTTCCGTCGCCAGGTCGATCAGCGTCTGCACGATCGAAGTGACCGGAATGCCGTCGCGTTCGACGATCTGGCTCGCGGCAAGCGAGGGCCGGCATCGCGCCAGTAGCCCTCTCCGGCGCACCGGGGAGCGTCGCCGCACGCTTACATCAGTGCGCCTGGGCAACTCCTCGCCGATTCCCCAAAGCGATGCGGCGCTGCGGTGGCTCAGTGCCGCATCGTCACCGCAGGCGAGCACCGACGCCATCCAGCGCTGCTCGTCGGTGCCGCGTGGCGGCCCAACCGAATAGACGCCGCGGGTCAGTCGCCAGAGCCGCCCGGTGGCGAGCCGGTGTTCGACCGCCCTCTCCGAATACCCGAAGTCAAGGAGCTGAGCGCGGGAGAGCACCTGATGCTGCGCGCGCGCCAGCTGCCGCGCGCCCACTCTGTTCCCCTCGGGGGTCGACTGGCCCGACTCTCGATGCCCTGCAGCGTTTTCCCACGCCATAGCGTGGGTAAAGTCCGCAGCGCGACGGATTCACCCCCGCGGGACGGGGCACGCGTTGAAGTCCGGGGGCGTCCCGGCTAGCGGTTAGGCGCCGCGGCGGGGGCGTTTGGGGCGACGAGCGGGCGGGCCGACGATTTTCTCGGGGCCGTCGCGGTCGTCGATGGCGACGTACTCGCGCTCGCGCTCGCCGGTGTAGATCTGGCGGGGGCGGGCGATTTTCTTCTCCGGGTCTTCCTGCATCTCCATCCACTGGGCGATCCAGCCGGCCGTGCGGGGGATCGTGAAGAGGACCGTGAACATGTTGGTCGGGATTCCCAGCGCCTCGTAGATGATCCCCGAGTAGAAGTCGACGTTGGGGTAGAGCTTGCGGGAGGTGAAGAACTCGTCGGCGAGCGCCTGTTTCTCGAGCTCGCGGGCGATCTCGACCAGCGGGTTGTACTCGGTCGCCTCGAAGACCTCGTCGAGGTGGGTCTGGATGATCCGCGCCCGCGGGTCGTAGTTTTTGTAGACCCGGTGGCCAAAGCCCATCAGTTTCTCCTCGCGCTGCTTCACCTTCTCGAGGAAGCCGGGGATGTTGTCGACCGACTCGATCCGGCGCAGCATCCGCAGCACCGCCTCGTTGGCGCCGCCGTGGAGCGGCCCGTAGAGCGCCGCCACACCCGCCGCTACCGCCGAGTAGGGATCGACGTCGGAGGAGCCGACGCCGCGCACGGCGTTGGTCGAGCAGTTCTGTTCGTGGTCGGCGTGGAGGATGAAGAGGACGTCGAGGACTTTGGAGAGGACCGGTTTCGGCAGGTGCCGGTCTTCGGTCTTCTTGAACATCATCGAGAGGAAGTTCTCGGCGAAGCTGAGCTCGTTGTCCGGGTAGACATAGGGCAGCCCCATGTTGTGGCGGTAGGAGAAGGCGGCCAGGGTCGGGACCTTGGCGATCAGCCGCACCGCGGCCATGTAGCGCTCTTCGGGGTCGCTGATGTGCTTCGCGTCCGGATAGAAGGTCGAGAGGGCACCGACGCCGGCCAGCACCATCCCCATCGGGTGGGCGTCGTAGCGGAAGCCCTGGAAGAACTGCTTGAGGTCCTCGTGGACGAAGGTGTGGTGGGTGATGTCGAAGACCCAGCGATCGAGCTGCGGCCCGGTCGGCAGCTCGCCGAAGATCAGCAGGTAGGCGGTCTCGAGGAAGGTCGAGCGCTCGCAGAGCTGGGCGATCGAGTAGCCGCGGTGTTCGAGGATCCCGGCGGCCCCGTCGATGTAGGTGACGGCAGAGCGGCAGGAGGCGGTGTTGGTGAAGGCCGGGTCGTAGGACATCAACCCGAATTCGTCCTCATCGACCTTGATCTGGCGGAGGTCGAGGCCGCGGACGGTGCCGTCCTCGATCGGCAGCTCGTAGCTCTTGCCGGTGCGGTTGTCGGTGACCGTCAGGGTGTCCCGGGCGGCGGCGTCGGCGCCGTCAGCGTTTGCGTTCTCGGTCTGCTGGTCGGTGGCCATCACCCCTCCTCGAGCTCTGTTTGCGGGCGCGGCCAGTATCGCAGTTCGGCCCTACCGGCCTGTTGCCCAACGGGGAAGGCGAGCCGCGGCGACCGCGGGGCACCCGGACTACTCGGCGGCGCTGGCGAGACCCTCGAACTGGGTCATCGCCCGCAGCTGCTCGAGGCGCTCGTCGATCTCCTCGCGGCTCAGTCGCGCCACCCGCTCGGTGCCGAACTCCTCGACGTTGAAGGAGGCGAGGACGGTTCCGTAGCCCATCGCCCGTCGCAGCTCCGCCTCATCGGGCTCGCGGCCGAGGCCGTCGAGGTAGCCGAAGAAGCCGCCGGCGAAGCTGTCGCCGGCCCCGGTCGGGTCGCGCACGTCCTCGAGCGGGAAGCCGGGCAGGGCGAAGAATCCCTCGCCGGTGAAGAGGGCGGCGCCGTACTCGCCCTGCTTGGCGATCACCGCGCGGGGGCCCATCGCCATCACGGCGCGGGCGGCGCGGGCGAGGTTGGACTCGCCGGTGAGCATGCGGATCTCGGCGTCGTTGACGACCAGGCAGTCGACCTCGGCGATCGCGGCGAGCAGCGAGTCGCGGGCGGTCTCGATCCAGAGGTTCATCGAGTCGAGGCCGCTCAGCACGGCGTCGCCGCACTGGGCGCGCACCTGCCGCTGCAGGTCGGGCTGGATGTTGGCGAGGAAGAGCGTCTCGGCGTTGCGGGAGGCCTCGGAGAGCTTCGGCTCGAACTCGGCGAAGACGCCGAGCTGGGTGTCGTCGGTGTGGGCGACGTTGAGGTCGTAGTCGTAGTGGCCGCGCCAGAAGAAGGAGCTGCCGCCGGCGACGCGCTCGATGTCGTCGGTGAGGACGCCGCGTCCCTCGAGGACCGCGAACTCGTCGGCACCGAAGTCGTCGCCGACCGGCCCGACCGGGCGGACCTCGGTGAAGAAGCTGGCGGCGAGGGAAAAGTGCGTGGCAGCGCCGCCGAGCATCCGCTCGCGCTCGCCGAAGGGCGTTTTCACGGCGTCGAAGGCGATCGAGCCCACTACGGTCAGCGACATGGCGCAAACAGTATCCGTAGGATCGCCAGCGTGAACCGTCGCATCCCGGCTCTCGCCATCGGCGCCGCCGCACTCCTCGCTTTCGTGGTCGCTGCCGTCCCGGCGTTGGGCGACGAGCGTGTCGCTCCTTCGTTCGACCGGGCGGCGTCATCCGGCGCCATCGCCAAGGCGAAACGGGCCCTGGCCCTTGCCCGACTATCGCGCCGCGACGCGCGCATCGCCCGCACCGAAGCGACCGCCGCCGACTATCGCGCCGCCGACGCCCGAACCCGGGCGGTCCAGGCCGACGTGCGGACCGACGAAGACCACGGCCTGCTGACCGCCGCGCGGGCCCAGCTGGATGCCATCGAGGTCAGGCTCGCGAAGCTGGAAGCCGAGCCGCGGCCGATCGACGGCATTGGGGAGCGCTCGCCGGTCATCTCGGCGACCGACGCCGGCCTGGTCAGCACCAGCTCTCCGAGCGGCGAATTCGAGGCTCTGGGCGGCCCCCAGCTGCAGGCGATCGTCCCCCCCTCGGGGTTGATCGAAGTCTGGGCTCAGGTCGCGATCGACGATGACGAAGGCGGCGCAGTGGGCCTCTTCGAGGACGGCCAGGAGGTCGACGGGATCTCCGAACCGGAACTCTGCGGTGACGACTCCGCCCTGATCGACGCCAGCAGCGGCGGTCCCGGCGGCTTCGTCGCCTACGCTACGCCGCCGGTACCGAGCCTCGTCGGCTGCGCAAGCGCCGGCGCCCCGGCGCCGGTCCTGCTCAGCCGGACTCCCGGCGTCCACACCTACGAACTCCGTTACGCGCAGTGCTCCTGCGGCGGCGCCCCCGCCGAATTCAAAGACCGCGTCCTGCGCGTGGCAGCAAGGCCTTGACGATGAAAGCGATCCAGATCCAGCAGTTCGGCGGCCCGGAGCTGCTCGAGCACATCGATGTAGAGGAGCCGACCCCCGGTGAGGGTGAGGTCCTGGTCGAGATCGCCCGCAGCGGCATCAACTTCGCCGACACCCACGCCACCCGCAACGACTACCTGGCCGAGCAGCAACTGCCGCTGATCCCGGGCGCCGAGGTCAGCGGGCGCACCCCCGACGGCCGCCGTGTTGTCGCCCTACTTGGCAGTGGCGGCTACGCGGAGAAGGTGACGGTGCCGGAGGCGCTGCTGATTCCCGTTCCCGACGGGGTCGACGACGACCAGGCCGCGGCGGCTCTGCTGCAGGGCCTGACCGCGATGGCGCTGGTGCAGCGCTGCGCCCGGGTCGAGGCGGGGGAGACGGTTGTGGTCGAGGCCGCTGCCGGGGGCACCGGCACGCTTGCCGTGCAGGTCGCGAAGCGCGCCGGGGCGCGGGTGATCGGGCTCGCCTCCAGCGAGGAGAAGCGGGCGCTGGTCGAGCGGCTCGGCGCCGACGCCACGGTCGATTCGCGGGCCGACGACCTCGGCGCGGCGATCCGCGCCGCCAATGACGGCAAGCGCGTCGACGCGGTCCTGCACATGAGCGGCGGTGCGGCCTTCGACGCCGAGATGGACGTGCTGGCGCCGCTGGGGCGGATGGTCGTCTTCGGCATCGCCTCGCGCGAGCAGCGCGAGGTCTCGACGGCGGCGCTGCTGCGCGGCTCCAAGAGCGTAATCGGGTTCTGGCTGGCCCACCTGCTGGCCCGTCCGGAGCTGCTCGGGCCGATGATCGGCGAGCTGCTCGCCGCCGTCGCCGCCGGGGATCTCGAGGTCACCGTTGGCGGCGTCTACCCGCTCTCCGAAGCAAGCCGCGCCCACGAAGACCTGATCGCTCGCCGCACCTCCGGCAAGCTCCTACTGGACCCCTCGAAATGAGCGCGGCCCCGTTGAACGGATTCACAGACCTCGGCCTCTCGCCGAACATCCAGCAGGCGCTCGACGAGCTCGGCTTCGAGAAGGCCACCCCGATCCAGGAGCAGGCGATCCCGGAGCTGCTCGCCGGCCACGACGTGATCGGCCAGGCCCAGACCGGCACCGGCAAGACGGCCGCCTTTGGCCTGCCGCTGCTGCAGTACCTCGATCCCGACAACGACGAGGTCCAGGCGGTGGTGCTGACGCCGACCCGCGAGCTCTGCATCCAGGTGACCCAGGCGCTGCGCTCCTACGCCGAGCATCTCGACATCGAGATCGTCGCCGTCTTCGGCGGTGCCCCGATCCGCTCGCAGCAGTCGCAGCTGCGTTCCGGTGCCCACGTCGTCGTCGCCACGGTCGGGCGGATGATGGACCTGATGTCGCGGCGCTCCCTGGTTCTCACCGCGGCCCGCTACATCGTCCTCGACGAGGCCGACGAGATGCTCGACCTCGGCTTCATCGAGGACGTCGAGAAGATCCTGCGGATGTGCCCGAGCGGGCGCCAGACGGCGCTCTTCTCGGCGACGATGCCGCCGCCGATCAAAAAGCTCGCCGAGGGCTACATGTACGACCCGACGACGATCCGGATCACCCCGAAGACGCTGACCGTCGACGCGATCGCCCAGGCCTTCGTCGAGGTGCCCGCCAAGGACAAGGCCGCTCGCCTGGTCGAGCTGCTGAAGACCGAAGAACCCGAGCAGGCGATCATCTTCACCCGCACCAAGATCGGCGCCTCGAAGCTGGAGCGGTTCCTCAAGGACAAAGGCCTCGACGTGAAGGCGCTGCACGGCGACCTCAGCCAGGGCGTCCGCGACGGGGTGATGATCTCCTTCAAGGACCACCGGGTGAGGCTGCTGGTCGCCACCGACATCGCCGCCCGCGGCCTCGACATCGAGCATGTCACCCACGTGATCAACTACGACGTGCCGAACTCCTCCGAGGTCTACGTGCACCGGATCGGGCGCACCGGCCGGGTCGGCCGCACCGGGCGCGCGATCACCTTCGTGACCCCGGCCGAGCGCGACGAGATCGGCCGCATCGAGCGCGACGTGAAAACCACGATCGGCGAGTGGGAGAGCCCCGAGGAGCGGCTTGAGCATGCGCCGCGGCCGCGGCGTCGCGAGCGCTCGGAGCGTCGCCCGGCGCGGGAGCGGTCAGCGGAGTCCGCTGGCGACGACGGCGGCGACGGCGACCGCAACGGCAAGCGCGAGACCACCAAGCTCTTCGTCAACCGCGGCGAGCGCAGCGGCATCAGCGAGGAGGACCTGCGCTGGGCGCTGCGCGAGGGCGCGGTGGTGCCCGACGAGGCGGTTCACGACGTCCGCGTCCTGCACCGCTTCTCGTTCGTCGAGGTCGATCCGGATCAGGCCGAGCGCACCGTCGAGTTCCTCGACGGGACCAAGCTCAAAGGCAAGGAGATCCGGCTCGAGATCGCCAAGAGCTGACGCCCTGTCCGCAGGGCGTCAGCGGGTCAGCTCGGCGATTTCGCTGAGCAGGCGGTCGAAGTCGATCGGCTTGGTGACGAAGCCGCTGACCTCAAGCTCGGTGGGGGCGTCGGCGTCGGCGGCGTTCTGGTGGGCGCTGACGATCAGCACCGGCGTTTCGACCCCAGCGGCGCGCAGCTCGCGCACGGCTTCGATCCCCGACTTGCGCGGCATCATCGCGTCGAGCAGGAGCAGATCGGGGTGTTGGTCCGGCGCCCCGGCGTGGATGCGGTCGGTCACCTCCTGGCCGTCGCTGGCCGTCTCGACCTCGTAGCCGGCGAGCTCCAGGCGGGTTCGCATCAACAGCAGGATCGTCTCCGAGTCGTCGGCGACGAGGATGCGGGGCATCAGCGGGCCTCGGCGATCGTTTGGCCGGGATCGGCGCCGGCCGCCGCCACCGGCAGCCGGAAGCGGAAGGTCGAGCCCTGCCCGGGGGTCGACTCGACGCCGATCGTGCCGCCGTGCAGCTCGACCAGCGACTTGGCGATTGCCAGCCCCAGACCGGTGCCGCCGACCCGTTGGGTCAGCCCGGCATCGCCCCGCACGAAGCGCTCGAAGATCTGCTGCAGCTGGCTCTCGGGAATCCCCGGCCCGTCGTCGCTCACGGCGATCTCCACTTCAGCACCCACCGCCCGTGCGCTGACGTCTATGGATGCGCCCTCGGGCGAGTAATCATGCGCGTTGGTAAGGAGATTCACCAGAATTTGGCGTACCCGATCTGCCTCACCGCTGATCTGCGGCAGGTCGGGCTCGATCCGCACGGTCACGGTCTGGCGATCGGCGTCCGTCTGCCCACGCATCGTCCGCACCGTCTCCTCGATCAACGGCGCCAGGTCGGTCGGGCGCGGCACGATCGCGAGGCGGCCGGCGTCGCTGCGGGCGAGGTCGAGCAGGTCGTTGAGCAGGCGCACCAGGTGCCGGCAGTTCTCGAGGATGATCTCGACCGTCTCGACCTGGCGCGGCGTCAGCGAATCGCGCTCCAGCATCAACAGCTCGGCGAACCCCTGCACCGAGGTGAGCGGGCTGCGCAGCTCGTGCGAGGCGGTGAGGACGAACTCGTCTTTGAGCCGATCGAGCTGGTCGCGCTGGCTCGCTTCGCGCTCCAGCTCGTCGGCCATCTCGTTGAAGGCGGCACCCAGCGCCGCCGTCTCGGCGAGACCGCCGATCTCGACGCGGGCGCTGCGGTCGCCGGCGGCCAGCCGCCCGGCGGCGTCGACCAGCTGCTCCAACGGTCGCCGCATCGAGGAGATCAGGCCGCTGAAGAGGAGCAGCGCGCCGGTCAGGCCGGCGATCAACCCGGCGGCGACGAGCAGCGCCGTGTCCTGGGTGTCGCCGGAGATCTGGTCGCGCAGTTCGGTGCGGTGGCGCCCCTGGCGGTGCACGATCGCTCGGTCCTTGGCGCTGCCCTGCCCTTCGGCGAGGCGCGCCCGCGCCGCCATCTCCACCTGGTAGGAGCTGGCGATCGAGTCCTCGAAGTCCTGCCGCTGCTGGATGAAGCGACCGACGCCGATCACCGCCATCGCGGTGAGGATCGCGAACCCGATCGCGAACCCGATCCGGAGCCTGTTGGCAAGCGACGGGCTCAACCGATGACCCCTACGTGAATATGCTTGCGCCGCTATGGGCGACGAGGCTACAGGCAGCGGCGACGGCAGCGTCGCCGCGCCCGACGGCATCGACGCGGCGCGAGTCGGCGGCTGGTTCGAGGAGCACGTGCCGACGGCGCAGGCGCCGCTGAGCTTCGAGCGGATCGCCGGCGGCCACTCCAACCTCACCTACCGCGTCCGCGACGCGGCCGGCGGCAGCTGGGCGCTGCGGCGGCCGCCGCTCGGCAAGCGACTCGGTTCCGCCCACGACATGGCACGGGAGTACAAGGTCGTCTCCGCGCTGGGACCGACGCCGGTGCCGGTGGCGCCGGTGGTGGGCCTCTGCGAGGACGATGGGGTGAACGGCGCCCCCTTCTACGTGATGGAGTTCGTCGAGGGGCCGATCCTGCGTGGCCTCGCCGAGGCGGAGATCTTCCCCGAGGAGTCCGATCGGCGGGCCATCGGCGAGCGTGTCGCCGACACTCTGGTCGCGATCCACGCCGTCGATCCCGACGCCGCCGGGCTCGGCGACCTCGGCCGCAAGGAGGACTACGTCGCCCGCCAGCTGCACCGTTGGCAGGGACAGTGGGAGAAGTCGAAGACGCGCGAGCTGCCGGCGATCGACCGCGTCCACGACGCGCTGGCGGCGCGGATCCCCGCCCAGGGCCCGGCGTCGATCGTCCACGGCGACTACCGGCTCGACAACATGATCCTCACCGAGGCGGGCGAGGTCGCCGCGGTGGTCGACTGGGAGCTTTGCACCCTCGGCGACCCGCTCGCCGACGTCGGCTTGCTGATGGCCTACTGGCCCGAGCGCGGCGAGGAGACGATCGCCCTCGGCCAGCCCGCCAACCTCGCTCCTGGATTCCCGACCCGCGAGGAGATCGCCCACCGTTACGCGAAGCGCAGCGGCCGCGACCTCACCGACCTCAACTTCTTCGTCGCCCTCGGCTACTGGAAGCTCGCGATCATCCTCGAGGGCGTCTACGCCCGCTACGCCGCCGGCGGCTACGGCAAGGTCGACGAGGGCTTCAAGGCCTTCGCCCAGCTGGTCGAGCGCCTTGCTGAAGCCGCTGAGGCGGCCGAGCGCGGCACCCCATAAGCAGCGTCCAGGGCGGTTGACACGCTTGCGCGCGGCCTGCGAAGGTCGAAAAGCAACCTCGAATCCAACGGGTAGCTGGCCACTCGTCCTCTGGGGCCCTGCCCCTCATTCCCTAAGGAGATCCCTCCGTGAAGCAGATACGCAAGCGGCTCACGTACGCGAACGTGATGTCGTCCCTGGCCGTCTTCCTCGTCCTCGGCGGCGGCGCCGCCGTCGCCGCGACCAAGATCGGCGCCGGTGATTTGAAGGCAAACTCGGTGAAGACCGGGAAGATCGTCAAAGAAGCCGTGACCACGAGCAAGCTCAAAAGTGGAAGCGTCGTGACGACCAAAATCGCCAACGGCGCGGTCACCGGCGCTCAGCTCGCAGATGGCTCCGTAGACGGCGCCAAGATCGCCGACAACGCCGTCAGCACCGCCAAGATCGCCGACAACGCCGTCAGCACCGCCAAGATCGCCGACAAAGCAGTGACCGGCGCCAAGATCAATGTCACGACGCTGGGCACGGTGCCTAAAGCCACCAGCGCCACCAGCGCAGCCACCGCCGAAGTCGCCGACAGCGTCGCCGGCGAGTTCTTCGCCATGGTGGCGAGCGACGGTTCGCTCGTTCGCGGCACCCCGGGCGTGACCTCGAAAAACGAAGGCACGGGAACCTTCCGGGTGATTGTCGGAACCCCGACCGAAGATTGCTTCACGGTCGCCACGCTCGGGGGCAACAACCCGGGTGGTAACAACCTCGGCGAGATTTCGGTCAACCCGAGCAGCACCAACAAAGAGTCCTTCTGGATCGACACCGCCAATACGGCAGGGACTCTGACGAATCAGCCGTTCACGCTTTACGCACGCTGCTGATCACACCATCCGCGCCGGGTGCCGGGGCTCGAGGGTTCCCTCGGCCTCGGCCTCGGCGCGCTTGGCCCAGCGGTTCAGCTCGCGGCGGGCGAGGACCAGCGCCCAGAGAGCGAACACCGGGCGTCGTCGGCTATGCCCGGTGAGCGGTGGACTGGACTAGGGCAACGGTTTGATGGGCGTGAGGGGCGGCAGTTCTTTGAAGGTATTGGACGCGTAATACGGCGAAGAAATGGCGTTGGCGAAAGACGCTTGGGAAGCGCTCGATGACTCAACGGGCCAGTCCCACCTCGGCTGACCTTCTTCGCTGATATTCCAGTTGAACCAGTTCACGGCCTTGATTTTGGGGAAATTAACTGACATGTCCTTGCCAAAGCCGTCTGCGATCCAACTTGGCTTGGAACCCCCGAGCTCCGTAGAAGCGGTCTCACCAATCATGATTGGCTTGCTTGGGTCCAGCGATATAAGCTGACTGTAAGTGGGTTCAAAGACTTCATAGAAGGCCTTCCACCCGGCTGGCTGCAAGGGGTTCGTGCCAAAGTTGTACCCATCCATACACGTCCAATTGACGTATGAGGATCCTGGGTAAAGAGAAGTCAACGAAGTGCTTCCGGTGAAAGTCGTGTTGGGACACCAGACCCACGTGACGTTAGTTGCGCCATTTTCATCCACGATATTGTGGAAGCGTTTCCATGCTGCAACGAACGTCGAGGGGCTTTCGGCAGCTTCCTGCCCCCATTTGAACCAGGTGCCGTTCATCTCCCAATCCCAGCGGAGGAAGAAAGGCCTCGCGTAGCTTTTGGCCGCTTTTGCCCATGCGGTTAGGGAAGCGTCACGGGATCCATTGGAAATTTCTTTGAGGGTTGCCCCGCTGCTGCTCATATCCATCAGTGGGATGGCACCGCGATTCCGCGTCAGTTCGAGAGGTTCGCTTGAAAAAGCCTGAGACCAGGGTGCTGGTTGCCCAAAATGATCGATCGACACGGGCTTTGAAACATGGCTTTCGAACAGGTTCCACGTGCCGGAATCCCAAGGCGCATCCCCCGGTCGTTCATAGGTATCGCCGTCTATCCAAGCGCCCCAATAGACCGTCGGTTTGGCAGGTTCCATTTCAAGGCGGAGAAATGCCGCATATACCCGGACCGGAGGTACTTGCCCACCAAAGGCCTGAAATTTGATGCGAAGGTTGTCTAAGTAGGCCTGGCTGTTGTAGAGGGTGATTGGTATCGCGTGCCATCCGGCGGAGGTAATTGGGGTTGCCGCTAGGAGAAACGGAGCGGAAGAGGAAAAAGGATACGTCTGAACGTAGACATTTAGCGGTGAACTGTTAGTCGGGGTGTAGAGCCAGACGGTAGAATTAAGTACGTGGGTTCCCGCTAGTGGAGTCGTTTCTAATTCGACCTCTGCTTCGGTGATGCCGATTTCATGCGCCTCTATATAGCTTGATCCCGCGGGTACTTCGGTCTCTTTGACGTTAGCGGCCAGCGCTTTCCAAGCCGTAGTCGCACCAACCGTGCTCCAGCCTTTCATTGGCATGCCTTCTGCATTCGGCCTGAGATATCGCGTTTCCGCGGCCTCTGCTGCGCAAGGGATGAGAGCTACAGCTGCAAGGAGCAGCACGAAGAGTGAAGACAGCCGCGGTGCAAGTGCTCTTTGCCGTATCACTAGAAACTGCGACGTTAACCGCAAAGGGAAAATTGTGCAAGGCGGAAAGTGAAGTGTGTAGTGATACCGCGGGCAGGTCTAGACCATCCGCGCCGGGTGCCGGGGCTCGAGGGTTCCCTCGGCCTCGGCCTCGGCGCGCTTGGCCCAGCGGTTCAGCTCGCGGCGGGCGAGGACCATCTTGTGGACCTCGTCGGGGCCGTCGGCGAGGCGCAGCATCCGCGAGAAGCGCCAGAGGGCGGCCAGGGGGGTGTCGTCGGTCATCCCCAGTGAGCCGTGGATCTGAATCGCCCGGTCGAGCACGTCCATGACCATGTTGGCGGCGACGATCTTGATCGCCGAGATCTGCTGGCGGGCGGCGCGCTTGCCCTCGGTGTCCATCTTCCAGGCGGCGTAGAGGGTGAGCAGGCGGGCCTGGTCGATCTCCATCCGCGAGGTGGCGATCGACTCCTGGACGAACTGCTTGTCGGCCAGCGGGCCGCCGAAGGCCTGGCGCTCGTTGGCGCGGCGGCACATCATCTCGTGGGCCCGCTCGGCGGTGCCGATCGCCCGCATGCAGTGGTGGATGCGGCCGGGGCCGAGGCGGTCCTGGGCGATCGCGAAGCCGGCGCCGCGCTCGCCGAGCAGGCTCTCCTTCGGGACGCGGCAGCCTTCGTAGCGGATCTCGCAGTGACCGGGGCCGCGGTCGTGGCCCATCACCGGGATCGGCCGGACGAGGTTGAAGCCGGGCGCGTCGGTGGGGACGCAGATCATCGAGGCGCGCGCGTAGGGCGGTGCCTCTGGGTCGGTGACGACCATCGCGATCGCCAGCTCGGCGCCGACGGCGCCGGAGGTGAACCACTTGTGGCCGTCGATTACCCACTCGTCGCCGTCGAGCTCGGCCCGCGCCTGCAGGAGCGTCGGATCGGAGCCTGAGACCTCGGGCTCGGTCATCGAGAAGCAGGAGCGAATCCGGCCCTCGAGGAGGGGCTCCAGCCAGCGCTCGCGCTGCTCGCCGGTGCCGTGCTCGGCGAGGATCTCCATGTTGCCGGTGTCCGGGGCGGCGCAGTTGAAGGCCATCGAGGCGGCGACCGGGCTGCGGCCCATCTCCTCGCAGAGCAGCCCGTACTCCCAGTTCTTCAGCCCGGGGCCGAAGCTCTCATCGGGCATGAAGAGGTTCCAGAGGCCCTCCGTCTTCGCCTTCTCGCGGATCTCCACCAGCGCCCGCGGGTAGGCGGTTCCCGGCCCGACCTCGTCGTCCAGCGCCTCCATCAGCTGCCGCTCGACCGGGTAGATCTCGGCGTCCATGAAGTCGAGCACGCGCTCGCGCAGGCTCGCTACCTCGGGGCTGGGCGTGAAGTCCATCGGGTCCTCTCCTCGTCGGGCTAGTGCCCGCCAACGCTAGCTCAGGCGCGGCGGTAGCGGGCGAAGAGCTCGCTCTCGGCCTCGAGCAGCCAGGCGAGCTGGAGCGAGGCGACCTCGGGCAGCTCGCCCTCGACGATCGACGGACCGGCGCCGCTCAGCTTCGGCGCCAGGGTGAGGAAGAGCTCGTCGACGAGGTTGCCGGCCTGCAGCTCGGAGTGCAGCCGCGGCCCGCCCTCGGAGAGCAGGGCGCGGATGCCGCGCTGGTGGCGCAGGTGGGCGAGTACGGCGGCGAGGTCGACGCGCCCCTCGTGGCGGATCACCTCGAGCGATGCGGTCAGCGGCGGGGGCTCATCCTCGGAGGCGGTGAAGACGAGGATCTCGCCTTCGTCCTGCTCGAACAGCGCCGCGTCCCAGGGCAGGTCGAGGCGGCCGCTGACGATCACCATCAGCGGCTCGGGGGAGAGGCCGAGCCGCTCTCGCCGGGCGCGCTGCTCGGGATTGGCGACGAGGCGCCCGTAGCGCTCGGCCCGCATCGTTCCGGCGCCGATCATCACCGCGTCGAAGCGGGTCCGCAGCCGCGCCAGCAAGTGGGTGTCTTCGTCGGAGCCGATCGGGCCCGATTTGCCGCCGATCGTCGCCCGGCCGTCGACCGTGGAGGCGAAGTTCATCGCCACGAACGGCCGCTCGGCGGGCGCTTCCTCCCACGGCCGGTAGCCCTCGAGCTGCTCCTCGACCGAGGTCGGGCCGGGATCGGGGAGCAGGCGCCGCACCTGGCGAGCCTACCCGCGCCGGTTCAGCTGTAGTCGTGCCAGGCCGGGAACTCGCGGCCGGCGAAGCGCTGCAGCTCGGCGACGTCCTCGCTGAAGCGGCTGCGGACCGTCTCGAAGAGGTCGTCGGGCAGCTTCGGCTTCGGCGAGGCGGGCTTGTCGGGATCGTGGACGATCTTCTCGACGATCCAGCGCATCGACTCCGGCAGGCGATCGAAGTTGCGGTCGAAGGAGCGGAAGCCGGGGAGTTTGATCAGCTTCTCCATCAGCTGGTATTTGTCGCCCTCCTTGGCGCTCGACTTCTCCCACTCGCGGTCGAACTGCTCGGAGGTGAAGCTCTCGTCGACGCCGGCGAAGGCGAAGGCCCGGCGCATCGTCCCCTCGCGGTCGGCGTGCAGCTCCTCCTGGGCGACGATCTCGATCTGCTCGTGGTCGAAGCGCTCCAGGTAGGGCTGCAGCTGCATCCAGTACTTGGAGCGGTTCGTGTAGGAGTTGTCGGGCTGGGAGAGGACCTCGACCAGGTCGCCGGTCTCATAGCCGGCGCCGGTGGCGTGCACCCAGTGGGAGAGGATCCGCTTGATCGGGTCGCGCACCATGTAGATCAGCCGCGCGTCCGGGCAGTTCTCGCGGATCCGCTCGGCGGCGCCCTCGAAGCGGGGCAGGTTCGTGTAGTGGGGGGATGACTCGCCGCGCACCTTGAAGCGGTCGTCGAACCGGCTCGCGTACCAGTCGAGGCCGAGGTCCCAGTTCAACTCCTCGACGAAGAAGTTCAGCTCCTTCGGCTTCGACATCTGGATTTCCGGATGCAGGCCGAGGTAGTGGTGGACGCTCGTCGTCCCGCACTTGAGGCCGCCGACGATGATCAGGTTGGGCAGCGCTGCGTGGCGTTTGCGGCGGCGGCGCCAGCGGCTGCGACGGTCGGCGGTGTAGCGCTCGCGGGCACGCGCGCACATCGCCTCGTCGGCGGGGTCTGGGGGCAGCGTGGCGGGGAGCGGATGCGTGTCGGTGTCCGGCACGGAGCGGGCTAGTGTAGCTGCGATGCCAGCCGCTGACCTCGCATCGAGCTTCAACCACTTCTTCAACGCGGCGGCGGAATTCTTCCGCCACCTCTCCGACGTGCGCTGGACCCAGTTCGGCCTCGCTCTGCTCTGCCTGCTGGCGATGCAGCTGGCCCGCGCCTGGGCCTGGCGCAACGTGCTGCGCGCCGCCTACCCGGAGCAGCGGATCTCCTTCTTCCGCCTCGCCGCCGCCTACCTGGCCGGGGCCGGGATCAACGCGATCGTCCCGGCCCACGCCGGCGACGTCACCAAGGTCTTCCTGGTCAAGCGCCAGATCCCGCACTCCTCCTACCCGGCGGTCACCTCGTCCTTCCTCGTCCAGACGGTCTTCGACACCAGCGTCGGCCTGCTGGTGCTTGCTTACGCGCTGACGATGGGCCTGCTGCCACCGCTGCCGGAGCTCCCGGAGCTGCCCGCCTTCGAGATCTCCTTTTGGGCCAACCACCCGCGCACGCTGGCGATCACGATCGGCGTCCTGTTGATCGCGCTTGTCGTCGGCACCTACTTCCTCGCCCACCGGGTGCGCCGCTTCTGGGCGCGGGTGCGCCAGGGCGTGGTGATTCTCACCGAACCCCGCCGCTACCTGCGTGAAGTCTTCGCCTGGCAGGGCCTCGGCTGGGTCTTCCGCTTCGCCGCCTTCTGGTTCTTCCTCGAGGCCTTCGGGATCGCCGGCTCGGTCGGCAACGTGATGCTGGTGATGAGCGTCCAGGCGATCGCCAACATCATTCCCTTCACCCCCGGGGGCGCCGGCGCCCAGCAGGCGCTGCTGGTGGCGACCCTGAGCGGTCCCTCGCGGACCGCGGTGCTCTCCTTCTCGGTCGGCACCCAGATCGCGATGGCGGCCTGGTCGATTGTGCTCGGCTTCACGGCGATGCTGCTGGTCTTCCGGACGACGGACTGGCGCGGCCTGATCAAGCAGGCTCAAGACGATGCGGCGCAGGAGAAGGCGCCGGCGCCAGCCGGCACCCCGTCCTAGCTCGACCAGCCGGGGTAGCGGGCGGCGACATGCCACTGCCAGGGTGGGCGCTCACCGGGCGGGAACTCGTAGTGGTTGCGGCCGGGCAGGGTCTCGAGTGGGATCAGGGCGGGGTCGTCGCCGGTCAGGACGGGCGTGGCGCCGGCCGCTTCGACGTCTGCCTGGGCGGCCCGCCGGCCGATTCGCTCCCAGCCGAGCGTCGGCCGGTAGAGCCAGAAGACGACTTCCACCCAGCCAGCGGAGCGACGGCGGTCGCGGATTTCCGTGAAGGCGGTGGTGCGGCGCCGCGAGGCGGTCAGGTGGGGCCCGGCGGCGACGGCGCAGCTTTCGCTGCGGCAGTGGCGGAAGTCGACCGGCATCAGCGGCAAGCCGGAGGGGCCGGGACGGGCAGTAGGCGGCGGCGCCAGTGCTCGCGCCAGGCGCGCCAGCGGCCAGCCGTAGGCCGGGACCAGGGGATGGTGGCGGCAGTCGTCCGGCAGCCGCGGGGCGCAGACGAGCCGCTTACCGATCACGCCGGCCAGACCGCGCCCGGCCTCGATCTCCCCATCGGCGGCCACCGCCGCGATCCCGGCGACCAGCAGGACGCCGATCAGAGCCGAGATCGCGATCTGTTCGACGATCGCCGAGCCCGCCTGGGTGTCGCCTCCGAGTCGCACGCGGCGACGCTAGATCGCGTCGGTGCACGCGTGGTGCGCAGCATGTGCCAACTCCGTGCCGGCAGCGTCGCAACTCTGCTTACATGTCGGGAGATGGAGGGCAGCCCCTTCAACCTTTTCGGCGACCCCGACGAGTTCCGCGCCCGCATGGAGGAGCTCTCGGAGCAGATGCAGTCCTCGCAGCGCGTCGCCTGGGCCGACAACGCGATCAAGCTTGCGGTCGAGATGACCGTCGCCTCGATCGGCCAGCTCGACCTCAGCGGCACCCCGGACGAGCAGTCGATGCAGGTCCGCGACGCGATCCGGGTCCTCTTCCCAGAGGCCGTCACGCTCGTGCGTGAGGCTAGGGAAGGCTTGTCCTAGGCCCTCGGGCCGGCGCATTTCGGCGTCCTCGGTCGGTCGTGTGCGGAGCACACTTCCCTCCCTGCGTCCTTGAACTGCTTGGCCCGAGGGCCCAGGACGGCCGTAGCTAGAGAGGCTCGAGCCGCAGGGTGATGACGGAACCGCGGCCGACGAGGCCGCCCGCAAGCTCGATTGGCAGGGCGATGACGAGGGCGGGGATGGCCAGGACGATGCTGGCGAGGGCGTCGATGCGGCGTTGCCAGGGCTTCGCGGCGGGGACGGATTTGGCGCGGCGGAAGGCGCCGAGGGCAACGTTGTGGCCGAAGGTGACGCTGTTGAGGAGGGTCTGCCAGGTGGAGGCGAGGCCGGCGAGGGGGGACCAGCGGCGGGACTTGACGACCTGGTCGCGGCGGGCGACCAGGCGGCGGGCCGACTCCAGGGTGAAGAGGTAGCGGCCGCCTGGCTCCAGGCCGGCCCAGCCGGCGCTGCCGAGCGAGGCCGCGAAGCTGGCGCGGTTGGCGATTCGCGGTGCCATGTCGCCGAGCCGGTCGAGCTCGTGCAGGGCCTCCACCGGACCGGCGTCGGCGCCGATCACGCCGAGGCCGCAGCTCTCGCAGCGGCTGACCGGGGCGCCGAGCCCGGGCTGGGTGGAGAGCCAGCCGAAGAGGGGCTCGCCGCAGGCGGGGCAGGGCGGGTTCTCCGGGCCGGCACCGGCCTCGAGGGGGACGACGGGGGTATGCCGGGTCTCGCTCATGCCGGTAGCGTACGCGCCGTGCGGCTCAGCGAGATCATGACCCCCGGCGTCGTCACCGCCGCGCCGGAGGCAAGCGCCGTCGAGGTGGCGCGGCTGATGCGCGACAACCGGGTCGGCTCGGTCGTCATCGTCGACCCGGCCGGCAGCCCGACGGCGATGGTCACCGACCGCGACCTGGCTGTTCGCGTCTTCGCCGAGGGCGTCGCTCCCGACGCCGAGGTGGGCGAGCACGCCTCGCGCCCGCTGGTCAGCGGCGAGCCGGAGATGGAGCTGGAGGAGGCGGCGGCGCTGATGGTCCAGCACCGGGTGCGGCGGCTGCCGGTCGTCGCCGGCGAGGCGCTGGAGGGAATCGTCACCCTCGACGACATCGCCGTCCGCAGCGGCAATCTCGAGGTCGCCCAGCGGATGACCCAGGACGTGATCGAAGGCGCCCTGCCCCAGTTCTACTTCCACGAGCGTGGCTAGCGTGCGGCAGCGAGACCTGATCGCCTGGGAGAGCCGCTGGGCGCTCCCTGCCGGGATCGTGACCTTCGTCGCGGTCGCCCTGCTGATCGGCTCCAACATGGCCTCGGAGGTGACCGGCAGCGGCGACGCCGAAGTCCTCCGCTCGGTCCACGAGCACTCGGGCTCGGTGGCGCTGACGGGAGCGCTGCAGGCACTCGCCTTCCTGCTCCTCGTCGTGCCCCTCTTCTTCCTCTTCAAAGCCGTTCGCGGACGCAGCGGCCGGGTTCGCCAGCAGCTGGTTGGCCTCGTCGTCGTCGCGCCGATCTTCCTCTGCCTCTCCTCGGCGTTGACGATCGGGGCCCGCGGCGAAGCGGCCGATCAGTTCGTCGCCGGCGAAGCCAAGTCGACGCTCTCGGCGGGCGAAGCGAAGCAGAAGTGCAGCTCCGCGCGCAAGGACGAAGGGGCGAAGTCCTTTGGCGAAGAATTCGAACCGGCGGCCGGCGAAAGCGCCCAGGCCGCCTGCGAAAAGCGCAAGCTCGCCGACGACGAAGCCAGCAACGCGATCGGCGAAGCCTCGCTGGCACCGCTGGTCTCGGGCCTGGGCCTGGCCGGTGGCCTCGGCCTGGCGATCTCCCTCTTCTACAGCTGCCTGTGGGCGATGCGGACGGGGGTGCTGACGCGGTTCTGGGCTTCGCTGGGGATGGTCTCCGGCGTCGCCTTCCTGCTCGGGCCGCTGTTCGTGATCAGCCTGGTCTGGTTCATCTACTTCGGCCTGGTCCTGCTCGATCGCGTCCCCGGTGGGCGTCCGCCGGCCTGGGCGGCGGGCGAAGCGATCCCCTGGCCGACGCCGGGGGAGAAAGCGGCGGCGGAACTGGCCGGCCCTGACGGTGCGGCTGATGACGTCGAGCAGCCCCCCGCGAACGGCAACGGGGCGGGCGGAGACACTCCCCGCAAGCGCAAGCAGCGGGACTGACGGTTAGCCGAGTGGGTTGAGCCCGGGCGGTGGCGCCTCCGCCCGTTCGGCGGAGCGAATCTGCTTCCGGTGGGTGCGGATCTCGCTCATGATCCGCTCCAGGCGCGGCTCGGCGGAGGTGTCGACGTGGCTGATCGCGGCGGCGACGCCGGGGTGGACGGCGGCGATCCGCTCGTGCATCGCCTGGGCGACGGCGCGGTAGGTCGGGTGGCCCTCGCGGCCGGAGCGCAGCTCGATCAGGTGCATCGCCTCGCGGGCGTTGAGGTCGAGGACGTAGCGGATCCGGTAGGCGAGGCTGAGCGCGTAGGGGGCCTGCTCGGCGAGGCCTGCCTCGCGCAGGCGCTCGTACTCGCGCTGGGATGCCTCCAGGGCCCGCTCGAACTCTCCGCCGACGCCCGCTTCGCGGACCTCATCAGGGACCCCGGCGCCGAGGTCCGGGCTGAGCCGCTGCCACTGGCAGGTCAGCATCCGGTGGCGCTGCAGGTCGCGGAAGGCGCCGTAGTCGGAGACGATCTCGAAGCGGTAGCGGAGCGCCTCAAAGCCGCGGCCGGGTCGATGGCGGCGGTTGGCCCGCTCCCCGACCAGCGCCGCCAGCAGCTCCGCTCGCTCGTCGCGGTCGAGCACGTCGATGCGGGCGAGCAGCTCGGTAGCGGGCGCGCTCGCCGACTCATACAGGCAGGCGGCGAGCAGGTCCTCTTCGCTGCCGTCGACGTGGACCAGCTCGACCGAGGGCAGCCCCTCGCCGGCGTTGCGGCGGTCGAGCCCGAGTCGCGCCACCCAGCGCTCGGTCCGCTCGCGGCGCTGCTCGAGGTAGGAGATCCACTCGCCGCCGCGGTCGGGCCGCTCGACCCGGGAGACGAAGCTCGGCATCACCTGCTGCAGCTCGGCGAGGATCATGCCGCCGTACTCGCGCGCCTCCGGCAGCGGCGAGGCGAGCAGGCGCATGATCAGCTGCTCGTAGGCCTGCCCGGAGGCGTAGATGCCGACGTGGCTGAGCGTCGCGGCCGGCAGCAGGCCGCGGAGGAGATCGAGCGCCTTGGCGCGGATCGAGCGCTGCCAGGCTCCCTCGGGCTCCTCATCGCCGCGCGGCCAGCGCTCGGCTGCCCAGGTCTCGACCTCGCCCAGCGAGCGCGAGTAGATCGAGAAGATCTCGTCCATCGCGGCCGCGAACTCGGGTCCGAGCTCGTCGTCGCGGTAGAACCGGTAGCCGCCTTCGGGCAGCGGCTGGTCGTAGGGGATGTAGCGGGTCGACTGCTCGAGGTAGGCGGCGAGGCGGCCGCGCTGCAGCTGCTTGGTGAGGATGTTGGAGACCCACTCGCAGGCGACGTGGGCGCCGCCGACCTGGGCGATCGAGTCGTCGCCGTAGCCGACGAAGACGCGCTCGTAGAGGCCCGCCGCGCGCTCGCCCTCGGCGGCGTCGAACGGCCGGCCGGCGGCCGGTGCCTCGGCCGCGAACTCTTCCAGGAAGAGTCGCCTTACCGTCCCGGAATACCGCGAATAGCGGGCAAAAAGCGCGCCTTTGACGGTTTCGGGCAGGCTGACGAGGGCGAACACAGGCCGATCGAGGTTGGTGAAGTGAGGGGCGAGCAGGGCTCGCTCCTCGGGCTCGAAGTGTTCGACCGGGTAGCGCACCGGGCGCATCGTAGTGGGGGGCGGCGACGGCTCGGCATAGGAGCCATTGCCTGCGGGTAAAGTCCGGATTGCCTACCTAATTCTGATGATGGACAAGCCTGCTTACTTTCCGCCGTCGAACCGCAATCCGATCGGTGCCGCCCTCCTGGTCGCCGCCTTGGCGGCGATCGTCGCCGGCTTGCTCCTTCCCCTGCTGGTCGGCTCGTTCTCGCATCGGCAGGCATTCGTCCTGGCCGTGATCGAGACGCTCTGCCTGGCGATCGTCGCGGTCGGAATCGTGATCCTGACCCGGCGCTTGAAGGCGAGCCACGAGGCCCTCTGGGCGCTGGCGCGACGCGACGAGCTGACCGGCGTCGGCAACTACCGCGCCCTCCACGAGCGACTCAACGCCGAGATCGCCCGGCACCGGCGCCACCGCCGCGAGCTCGCCCTGGTCCTTCTCGACCTCGACGGCTTCAAGCAGGTCAACGAGGGCTACGGGCACCTCGACGGCGACCGCCTGCTGGCCGAGATCGGGGCGGCCCTCGCCGACGAGGTGCGGGCGGGCGACTCGGTCTTTCGCCAGGGCGGCGACGAGTTCGCCGTGATCGTCCCCGAGGCCGACGCCGAAGAGGCCGAAGAAGTCGCTGCCCGCCTTCGTCGCCGGGTCGCCCACCGCGGCTTCGGGACCGACGAGAGCCACCCCGTCTCGGCCGCCACCGGCTTCGCGATGTTCCCCGCCGACGGCGCCAGCGGCGAGGATCTGCTCGGCTTCGCCGACCTCGATCTCTTCGCGGCGAAGCGGGCCCGGCGCGCGGCTTGAGGGCCCGACGCGAACCTCTCCCCCTCCGGTGTTGCGGTTTCGCGCGCCCGGCGGCACGAAAGTTTCACGATTTGCCGGTAACGCGCCGCATCTTTTTGTCTACGGTGCAAACATGGAGGCGATGAGAGAAGCGTGGACGGACGAGCGGCTCGATGACCTGACCGTGCGCATGGATCGCGGCTTCGATCGAGTCGATCGCGACCTCCGCGAACTGCGGGCCGAGATGGTTGCCGGCTTCGATCGTGTCGAGGGGCGGATGGACCGGGTCGAGGGGCGGATGGACCGGGTCGAGGCGAAGATGGAGCGGCTCGAGGGAAAGATGGAACGGCTTGAGGCGAAGATGGACAAGCGCTTCGAACGACTCGACGCTCGGTTCGACTCGATGTGGCGGATGACGCTCGGGGCCTACCTGACGATCGTCGGCCTCATCGTCACTCAGATCTGATGCGCGTGGCCAGTTGGGTTGTGCTGGCCGCCCTGTGGTCGGCGGCAGCATTGGGTCTGGCTACTCCCGCGGCGATCGGCGACCCGCGGCCGACCGCGATCGTCTCGCTCGGCGACAGCTTCATCTCCGGCGAGGGCGGTCGCTGGCTCGGCAACGGCAGCGAACTCGGGGGCACGCGCTCGGGTACCGACCGGGCCGCCTATGCCTGCAGCAACTGGGGATGCGCCTATGACCCGGCGCGGGTCTACGGGTCGAGCGAGGAGAACGGCTGCCATCGATCCGACGTGGCCCCCGATCGAGAGCGCCCCGGCGGCGGTCGACGTGCGGGCCAATCTGGCCTGCTCGGGGGCCCGCCTCGTCAACCTCTGGCCGGCCTCCCTTGGCGGCGAGGCTCACTTCGGCGAGCCGCCGCAGGCGGATCGGCTCGCCAGCGTCGCCCGTCGGGCCGAGGTGCGGATGGTCGTCGTCACGGCCGGCGCCAACGACGTCGGCTTCGGCGATCTGGTCGCACGTTGCGCGCTCGACTGGGCGCGCAGCGACGAGGAGGAGCCGACGCTCTGCAGGGGCGAGGCCGGGGCGGAGCTGCGGGCGGCCCTTCCTCGCGCCCAGCAGGGTCTGACCCGGGCTCTGCGGGGAATGCAGGAGGCGCTCGCCGTGGCTGGCCAGGGACCTTCGGACTACCGGCTGGTGGTGATGGGCTACGCGTCGCCGTTCCCGCCTGGCCGACTGTTCCGGTACCCCGAGTCGGGCTGGAGCCGGCTCCGGGAGGGCGGCTGCCCAGTCTGGGACGCCGACGCCGACTGGGCCGCGGGAGAGGCGGTGGGCGCCTTGGCGGGGGCGATGCGCGAAGCCGCGGGGAGCGCCGGTGCCGAGTTTCTCGACCTCCGCCACGTCCTCGACGGTCACCAGCTCTGCGACCGCCGCGCCGCTCTGGTCGGTCCCGCCGGTCCCTCGCCGCTCGGCGCCGAGTGGGTCCGTCGCCTCTCCTTCCTGCAGGGCTCGGCCCGTGAGTCGCTGCACCCCAACGCCTACGGGCAGCGCGCGATCGGCGCCTGCCTCGGCCTCCTCTTCGCCGCCCCTCGTGGCGACTACGCCTGCCACGACACTCCCGGTCGCTTCATCGACGGCATGCGCCTGGAGCAAATGCCTCAGCTTTCCCTGTGACTCTTCCGCGCCATGGGAGGGCTAAGCAGTGAAATGGGGCGGGGCCGCCATCAGCTCGACCCGGTGCCCGGGCGGCAGGGTGACGCTGGCGCGGGCAGCGCCCCAGTGGGCGCGGCGGGACTCGACCGCGAAGCCGCGTTCGCGCAGGCGCTCGACGGTTGCCTCGAACTCGGGAGCGACGACGGCGAGGTGGCCGTGAGGCGGGGCAGTCGGCTGCTTCTCGGGCATCAGATGGATTTGGGTGCCGGCGCGTTCGAACCAGGTGAACTCGGCCAGGCTCGCTGGCGGCTCGACCCGCTCGAAGCCGAGCAGCTCGAAGAGCTCGGCGGCGCGCTCGACGTCGGCGGGCGCGATCTCGATCCCGACGTGGTGCAGCATCAGAGCAAGAGTGACACCAAGGCGGCAAGGATGACGATCGACGTCGACCAGGTGACCGCCTCGGCGGTGATCTGGTTGTCGAGGCCGTAGGCGTGGGAGACGACCATCGAGTTGAGTCCGGTCGGCATCGCCGACATCAGCCGGTAGGCGGCCGGCAGGTCGATCAGCGGTGCCGCCAGCAGCATCAGCAGCGCCGGCACGACGGCGAGGCGGGCGATCAGGGTCAGCATCACCGGGCGGGTCAGCGGCGGCGGCAGCGGCAGCTCGCCGTGCTCGGCACCCTCGGCGAGGGTGGCGCCGACGGCGAAGAAGCCGATCGGCAGGATCCCCACGATCAGCGCCTGCGAGATGTCGACGAGGACTTCGGGCGCCAGCGAGGCCGGCGCCAGCAGCCCGGCGATCGCCGCGTAGAGCGGCGGGTTGCGGGTGAAGAAGGCGCGGACGCGCTGGCGCGGCGTGTCGCCGGCTTTGGTCCCGAAGGCGGCGCCGACCGCGAAGGCGCCGAGCAGCAGCGAGGGGCCGGTGACGAGGACGTCGTAGAGGACCGCGGTGGAGAGCTGGCCGCGGCCGAGCAGGGCCACGGTCAGCGGGTAGCCGAGGTAACCGGTGTTAACGCTGAGCACCGCGCAGAGGACGGCGCCGGTCTGGTGGCGCGGCAGGCGCAGGAACCGGGTGGCGACCAGGTAGGTGAGCAGCGAGGTCAGGGTCACCGCGACCAGGGCGAGGATCAGCCCGACCGCGTGCGAGGAGTCGATGCTCGCCTTCGCCAGGTTGAAGAAGATCACCGGCGGCAGCAGCACGTAGAGCAGCACCAGCAGCGCTTTGCGCGAGGCGTTCGCGGCTCCCTGCGGGTAGCGCCGCTCCGACCAGACGCCGACGGCGACGGCGATCACGATCGCGGCGGTGGTGAGGACGACGCCCATCCGCGATGCCTATCGGTTTGGCGGCGACGGCGCGCCGCCGCCGGCGTCAGTCGCCGTAGAGCGTCTCGATCTCGGCTTCGTAGGTGCGCTCGATCGGCCGCCTCCGCAGCTTCATCGTCGGCGTCAGCTCGACCCCGCCCGGGGCCCATTCGCCCTCGAGCACGCGGTAGCGCTTGATCTGCTCGATCCGCGACATGCGCTCGTTGGCCGCGGCGACCGCGGTCTCGATCTCGGCGACGATCTCGGCGTCGCCGTGGTTGGCGCCGCGGGCGGCCAGGTACTCGATGTCGAGGGTGAGCAGAGCGACGTTGTAGGGGCGGCCGTCGCCGATCGCCACCGCCTGGGCGATCAGCGGCGAGGCGGCCTTCAGCTTCGCCTCGATCGAGGCCGGGGACATGTTCTTGCCACCGGCGCCGATGATCAGCTCCTTCTTGCGGTCGACGATGCGCAGGTAGCCCCCCTCGTCGAACTCGCCGACGTCGCCGCTGGCCAGCCAGCCGTCCTCGCTGAGCGCCTCGGCGGTGCGCTCGGGCATGTTGCGGTAGCCCTTCATCACGATCGGGCCGCGGACCATGATCTCGCCGTCCTCGGCGAGCCTGAACTCGACGCCTGGCAGTGGCTTGCCGACGGTGCCGATGCGGACCGCCCCGGGCGGGTTCAGGGTCGCCGCCGAGGAGGTCTCCGACATCCCCCAGAGCTCGCAGATCTCGATCCCGAGGGCGAGGAAGAACTCGATCACCTCCGGCGGCGTCGGCGCCGCCCCGACCGCGAAGTGTTCGACCTCATCCAGTCCGAGTAGCTGCCGAACTTTCGAGAAGACCGCCGCGTCGGCGGCGTCCCATTCGGCCTGCAGATCCGGCGGCACGGCGCCCTCGAGATAGGCGGCGACGCGCCGTCGGCCGACCTCCATCGCCCGCTCGGTCGCTTCGCGTTTGCCGGCGTCGGGCTCGTTCTCCATCGCCGCCTCCAGGGCGGTCTTCAGTTTTTCCCAGATCCGCGGCACCCCGCCCCAGACCGTCGGCCGCACCTCGATCGAGTAGGCGACCATCTGCCTCGGGTCCGGGCAGCAGTGCACGCAGCTGGCAAAGAACATCTGCGCATACAGCTGCGCCCACCTGTCGGCCACGTGCGCGCTTGGCAGAAACGAGATCGTCCGCCCACCCGGCTTCGCCGCAAAGGCGAGGTCATATGCGTTCCACTCCGCGACCATGTTCGCGTGGGTCAGCTGCACCCCCTTCGGTGGCCCCGTCGTCCCCGACGTGTAGATCAAGCACAACACATCCTCCGGCTCCACAGCCCGCCAAGCCGCCTCGAAGTCGAACTCGGGGTCGCCCATCGCCTCCAGCTCCTCGAGCGAGATCGTCCCCTCCGGCGCCTCCCCATCGACCACCACCACGTGCTTCAGCGTCCCCACCTGCTCCCTCGCCTCCAGCACGGTCGGGAGGAACGCCTGCTCCGTAACGATCACCCGGTTCGCCGCGTCCCCCACCACGTACTCGACCTGCTCCGGCGAAGACGTGTTGTAGACGGAGAAGCAGGTGGCCCCGAGATGCATTGCGGCGGCATCACACAGGAAGAACGCCGGCCGGTTGGTGAGCATGAACCCGACCGCGTCGCCCCTACCAACCCCAAGCGCCGCGAACCCCGCTGCCCGTGCCTTCACCCGCGCCGCGTACTCCGCGAACGAAGCCTCGTAGTCGCTGTCCTTCAGCCGCAGGGCTGGAGCGTCAGCCCACTCGCCTGAGGTGATCTGAAACGCCTCGCACATCGTCGCGGCCTGCAGCGCTCGGGGGCGGTCTGTCATGCAGCGACCATATCCGCCGATTTGGCTGGTGCAACTCGCCTGTGGAGCTTTTGTCGGCCTATGGCCGACTAAGGCTCCACGGTGGGCGCCTGGGACCGGCCTTGGCGAGCCCTTCGGGCTACCGCCAGGCACCCGCGAGGGCTTGTTCCGTATGCCTAGAAGAGCGAGGCGCCCGCGTGGCTGGCGAAGTCGACTAGCGGCTGCGGGATCACGCCGAAGAAGACGGTGGCGGCGGCGCAGAGCACGGCCGGACCGACCAGGTACCAACGTCGGCTTGCCTCCGGATCGACCGGATCCGCTTCGGGCGAGGCGCCCGCGATGGCCGGCACCGCCCCCGGCTGTTCCTGTCCCATCCACATCGCCGCGACCACCCGCAGGTAGTAGGCGACCGAGATCATCGTGCCGATCGCGATGAAGACGGCGAGCCAGGTGTAGTCGCCTTCGACCAGGGCCTCGATCAGGTAGAGCTTGCCGATGAAGCCCGCCGTCGCCGGCAGTCCGGCCAGGGCCAGCATCGCGATCGTCAGCGGCCAGGCCAGCCAGGGGCGCTCGGCGCCGAGGCCGCGGACGGCGCGGATGTCGTCGCCGAAGTGGGTTTCGCGCTCGCGGGCGACGATCACGGCGAAGGCGGCGAGGTTCATGAAGGCGTAGGCGGCGAGGTAGAAGACCAGCGCGCTGACCCCGGACTCGGAGGCGACGACGATCCCGCCCAGCATGTAGCCCGCCTGGGCGATCCCGGAGTAGCCGAGCAGCCGTTTCAGCGAGTCCTGGCCGAGGGCGCCGACGTTGCCGACGACGATCGAGATCGCGGCGAGGACCGCCAGCGCCGGTTGCCAGTCGCTCGCCTCGGGACCGAGCGCAACGTCGAAGAAACGCAGGAAGACCGCGAAGGCGGCGGCCTTGGTGGCGACCGCCATGAAGGAGGTGATCGGGGTGGGGGCGCCCTGGTAGACGTCCGGCGTCCACTGGTGGAAGGGCGCGATCGAGGTCTTGAAGGCGAGGCCGACCGCGGCCATCGCGATCCCGATCATGATCAGCGGGTCGCCGGTGAGGCCGCCGTGGGCGATCCCGATCGCGATCCCCTCGAAGCCGGTCGAGCCGGTGCCGCCGTAGAGGAAGGCCATCCCATAGAGCAGCGTCGCCGAGCCGAGCGAGCCGACGATTAGGTACTTGAGGCCCGACTCGAGCGAGCCCTCGCGGCGCAGGTTGGTGGCGCAGAGGATGTAGAGCGGGATCGAGAGCGTCTCCAGGGCGACGAAGAAGCTGACCAGGTTGTAGGCCTCCGAGAGCAGCACCATCCCCAATACCGAGCCGAGCAACAGCGTGTGGTACTCGCCGCTTCCGGCTTCCTCGGCGGCTGGCTCGCGGATCGAGAAGAGCACCGCGAAGGCGGCGGTGAGGACGGCGATCAGCGAGATCGAGATCGCCAGGTCGTCGAGACGCAGGGCTCCCGTGACCAGCTGCTTGGTTTCTCCCCACTGCCAGATCAGCAGGCCGGCGGTGGCGACGAGCGTCAGCAGGGTGAGGCCAGGAGCGAGGCGCCGGGTCGGCTTGAAGACGGCACTGAGCAGGACGACGCAGATCCCGACCGTGAGGGCGATTATCGGCGAGATGCCGGCGTAGTCGATGTGGGGGGCGTTGAAGTTCACGGCTTGCCTCCGCTGGCTAGCGGCGCGTAGCCGGTCCAGCCGTCCTCGCTGTCGGCCAGCTGCGCTTTCGGCGCCGGCCCGCCGGTCACGATTGCGACGGTCTGCTTCACGCTCGGGTCGGTGCGGTGCAGGATCAGCTGCGGGTAGAGGGCGAGGCCGAGGATGCAGAGCACCAGCGGGGCGAGAACGATGCCGTCGCGCCAGCCGATCTCCCGCGAGGCCACCCCGTCGGGCTTACGGTTGTGCATCGTCCCCTGGTAGAGGCGCAGCGCGTAGTAGGCCGACATCGCCACGCCGGAGATCGCCACGAAGGCAAAGACGATCTTGGTCTGGAAGAGGCCGTTGAGGATGTAGAACTCGCCGATGAAGTTGGCCGACCCGGGCATCGCCAGGGTCGCCAGGGCGACGATCAGGAAGAGGGCGGCCAGGACCGGCGCGCGGAGCGCCATGCCACCCATCTCGCGGATGTCCTCGGTGCCGGTGCGCTCGACCAGGATCGCGACGATCACGAAGATCGGCGCGACGACGAGGCCGTGGTTGACCATCTGCAGCAGCGCTCCGTCAGCCCCGTCGGCCCGCAGGGCGAAGATCCCGGCGGTGATGAAGCCGAGCTGGGCGACCGAGGAGTAACCGGCGATCAGCCGCACGTTGGTCTGGGTGAAGGCCATCACCGAGCCGTAGAGGATCGAGGCCAGGGCGATCACCAGGAGGACCTCCTGGAATTCGATCGTCGCCGCCGGGAAGAGCGGCAGGACGATGCGCAGGAAGCCGTAGGCGCCGACCTTGGCGAGGACGCCGGAGAAGACCGCCAGGGCCGGCAGCGGCGCCGCCCGGTAGGCGTCGGGCATCCAGCCGTGGAGGAGGAAGGCCGGCATCTTGACCAGGAAGGCGGCGGCAAAGAACCAGAAGATCCAGCGCTGGCTGCCGGTCCCGAGGCCCTGCTGCTGCAACTCCTGGATCGAGAAGGTGAGGTGGCCGCCCTTGGCGGAGAGGATCGCCGTGGCGATCGCCGCGACCAGCATCAGCAGCGAGCCGATCAGGGTGTAGATGAACATCTTCAGGGTCGCCGCCGGCGCCGTCAGCCCGCCTTCGCCACTGCGGTCGTGGCCCCAGGCACCGAACAGGAAGTAGAACGGCACCAGCATCAGGTCGAAGAAGAGGACGAAGAGCAGCAGGTCCTGAGCCAGGAAGGCGCCCAGGGTCGCCGTCTCGGCGATCAGCATCAGGAAGAAGAAGAGCTGCGGG
>Ga0105247_10000405_pt1 | contig 36600 bp, 31 predicted proteins | sample KBSS24metaG_FD_81519 | JGI IMG/M metagenome (GOLD analysis project Ga0105247, IMG submission 81519) | Switchgrass rhizosphere microbial communities from Kellogg Biological Station, Michigan, USA - KBS S2-4 metaG | ecosystem: Host-associated > Plants > Roots > Rhizosphere > Soil | place... | reverse complement strand
TGATCGTCGTGGCGGCAATCCCTGCGATCAGCCGTCGCATCGGCGCTCCCGCCCGTCGCTGACCGCCCATGGCCGACGAACTCATCGCCATCATCGACATTGGCAAAACCAACGCCAAGTTGACTTTCGTTGACGTGCAGTCGGGTGCGACCACCTGGAGCATGCAAAGGCGCTGCACGACGGTCGAACGGTCGGGGATTCGCGCGCTGGATGTCGCGGGTATCGAATGCTTCTTGCTCGACGGTCTCGCAGATGCTCCCGGGAAAGAGCGTGTACGCGCCATTTTTCCCGTGGCACACGGCGCCGCCGCCGTGTTGCTTACGGCGTCCGGCGAAGTCATCACTGCGCCGGACTACGAAGACTCCGCTTTTGAGAGCGTGGGCGAGACATATCGCAGGTTGCGCGATTCATTCCAGCTCACGTTTTCACCTTTTCTACCACTCGGACTGAACCTCGGACGCCAGCTCTACTATCTGCAGCAGTCCCACCCCGAACTGTTTCGTGCCTGCACGGCCACCCTGTTGTATCCCCAATATTGGGCCTGGAGGCTGAGCAGTGTGATGGCCAGCGAGATCACCTCACTAGGTTGTCATAGCGACCTCTGGCGGCCACGCGAGGCTGACTTTTCCGCGCTCGCCAAATCGCAGGGATGGAACAAATTGCTTCCGCCACGACGTGCCGCGGGCGACGTGCTGGGGACTATCACCACGGCGGTGGCCAGGGTCACAGGACTCAATCCAGCCTGCCGCGTGCTCTGCGGAATCCATGACTCGAATGCGTCGTACCTGTGTTACCGCGCCAGTCGTCCTGCCGACGAGCGCTTTGCAGTCGTATCGAGCGGCACCTGGACTGTGATCATGGCGCACGGGGGCGAACTCGAGCGGCTAAGCGAAGGACGCGACATGCTCGCGAATATCGACGCCTTCGGGTCTCCAGTTGCGACAGCTCGCTTCCCCGGCGGCCGGGAATACGAAGCCATTGCGGGCGACGTCCCCCTTGCGCGGAAACCAACACTCGAATCACTCCAGGGTGTATTGCAGAAGCGCGCTGTTGCCCTGCCCTCGTTCGCCGGCACCGGCGGCCCGTTCGTCGGCCAACGAGGCAAGCTCGTGAACGCAGAACAACTCGACGCTGGCGAGCGGGGCGCTCTCGCCACACTGTACTGCGCGCTTCAAACCGACCTGCTGCTCGATCTCCTCGGCGCGCCCTCTCCAGTCATCATTGACGGACCGCTAACTGAGAATCCGTTATACGGACCCGTGTTGGCCACGTTGAGAGCCGCACCGCAGGGCACTTCCGCCGCCGCCGCGCCGGTATTCGCCGGAGACAATCGTGCCGGCCCGACCGAATGCGCGCGATTCCTCCTCGGACACCGCCCCGCCACCCAATTACGCCACGCCACATCGCTTGAGCTGCCCGGACTCGAGGATTACCGCGCCCGGTGGCGCGTGGAAGTAACCTCTCGTTCTCCGATCGATCAGCGGACGTCGAGCTGAACCTGCGCTACCGCCGAGTGCGAGGACTGCAAGGCTGTGATGTTGCGGATCACAAAGTCCGCCTTCGGCGATAACCGCTTTGCCCGCCCGAGGTCATCCGCGGCGCTCTGCACATCGTCAGTGAGCCAATTCAACACCGCCCGGTTCGCGTAAGCGAGCGCCACATCCACCTGATGTGCGCCGCCTGCCGGCGGCCCCCAGGTCGGAGTGGTGATCGCGGAGGAGCGAGCGCTCTTTACCGCCGCATCGCAAGCCGTGCGTGCGGCGTCGAATCGACCCGCCATCATTTGGGCGACGCAAAGGTTGGTGGCTGCTGCGAAGGGACTCGTTTCATCCAGACCGGTTGACGGTTGGAATCGGGCGAGTGCCGCGTCGTAGTGGCCGCTCAAGAGCTCTTGGGAGCCACGACTGTTGCTGTACATCCTGACTATGAACTGGTCAGCGCCCGGTTCGGTGGCATTGGCGGTGACACCGGCCCACATCAGTGTAGATGTCAGGAGTCCAATAGGAATGATCCGGGAGGTCTGTCGAAGGTATGAGGAGCGCATAGTGACAAACTCCTTTGTCATGTGAGCCGCTCGCACCGAGCGAGCGGTCAGTCGGCACGCTAGAGACCGCCGACACTCCAGGCAAACGAGACTTTTTCTCTCGTTACGTGAACGAGATTCATGATGCGGCGCAGCGTGTTGGCCTGATCCACGCTACGCGGCCTGCACAGTCTACCGCGCCCCCTGGCGCACTGCGCTACTTCGCACTCTCCTTCCGCAAATTCTCAACGTTAGCGGCCGTTACGTTGGAAGGCGACGAGCCAAAGCGCGCCGTGATGTAATTGGCCACGGCCGCAACTTCCGTATCCGAATAAGCGCTGCCGAAATCCGGCATGTACAGGCTACCGTGTGCGCTATCGCGCGTCGTGCCGGCCACGACGATCTGCACGACGTTGGTCGCCGTAGGATCGTTGACCGCGCGCGTGCCGGCGAGATTTGCATAGTCGAGCACCGGGCTCAACCCGCTCCACCCGTGGCAACTGACGCAGGCACCTTCGTATATCTCCTTGCCACGCGGGTCAACGGCTGCGGCAACTCCCATGTTATGGTCATCGGGCGCAGGTGAGCCCTTCACAGGCGGCTGGTTGGTGCCCTTGACCGCGGGGACGGTGGCTACGTATGCGGCCAAAGCTGCAATGTCACCGGGAGTCAGATACCGCAGGCTGAATTCGACCGCCTCGCCCATCGGGCCGTCGGCAGTGCCTCGCCCGGCGCTGTGGCCTTTGCCGAGGTAGCTCGCGATCTCCTCGGGCTTCCAGTCGCCAATCCCCGTTTCCTTGTCGGAAGAGATGTTGTAGGCCATCCAGCCGGCCTGCTTGGCGCCGGCAAACTTGTGCCGGTTGTCGAGGGAAAAGGCGACATTCCGCGGCGTATGGCATTCACCGCAATGGGCCATCGCCTCGGCAAGGTAGGCCCCGCGGTTCCACTCCGCACTGCGCTCGCTGTTGGACTGGAACCGCTTGTCCGGATTGAACATCGCGGACCACATACCCATCGCCCAACGTTGATTGAACGGAAATGAGAGCGTGTTCGTGGGCCGCGGAGCCGCGATGGGCTGCAAACTGAACAGGTAAGCCTTGATCGCGAGCGCATCGGCATCGGTCATGTAGGTATATGATGCATACGGCATGGCCGGATAGAGGCGCGTGCCGTCGCGCCCAATCCCGTTGTGCACCGCCCGCAGGAAGTCGGCATCGCTGTATTCGCCGATCCCGGTCTGCTTGTCGGGCGTTATGTTTGTTGAGTACAGCGTACCGAACGGCAGTACGAAGGGCCTTCCGCCAGCGAACGGCTCCCCGCCGTCCTTGGTATGACAGGCAGCGCAATCAGCCGCGCGGGTCAGGTACTGACCCCGTTCTATGAGACTCGCGCCCTGCAGCTCCGTGGGCACACCTGTGGGACCTGCTCCAGAGGGAGCGGCACTCGACACTGTGACTGGCTTGCCACCGGCGAAATCCATCGGCCCGGGCCCCATGCTCAGCCACACACCGAACGCCACGGCAATGAGCAAAACCACAGCAATGCCAATGAGGAGCGGCCGTGCCACGGCGCCCCGCTGGGAAAATCGTGTCATTGTTTATCCCCGTTAGTCTTCTTCCGATCAGCCGGTAACAGCTACAGGAAACATCAAGCGCCAGCAGGTTTCTTGCCTGCCAGCACATCCCGGTCGATCGGCAGCCGCCGCAGCGGGATGCCGGTCGCCGCAAAGATTGCATTGCGCAGCGCCGGAGGTCCGGCAGTCGTCCCGGTCTCGCCAATACCGCCCGGCGCCTCGCCGCTCGGTATGACGTGCACTTCGATGGCCGGTGCCTGATCTATGCGCAGCATCCGGTAGTCATGAAAGTTACTTTGCCGCACGCGCCCCTTGTCGATCGTGATCTCGCCATACAACGCGGCGGTCACGCCGAATATCAGACCGCCCTGCAGCTGGGTGATCACGGTATCCGGGTTGACGGCAATGCCTGTATCCACCGCGCAGACAATACGGTGCACGTACACCTCGCCGGCCGCATCCACTTCTGCTTCGGTGACCGTGGCAATGTAACTGCCGAAGGCTACCTGTACTCCCACGCCGCGGCCGGTTCGACCACCGTGGCGAGCGGCCACCGGCTGGCCCCAACCCGCTTTGCTGGCAGCCAGCTCGAGCGCAGCCTTCAGCCGTGGCGTCTTGTCGAGCAGGGCAGCCCTGAAGGCCACCGGGTCCTGGCCGGCCTTCTTGGCCAACTCGTCCACGAAACTCTCGATGGCAAATACATTGTTGTTGGGGCCTACGCCGCGCCAGAATCCTGTCGGCACCGCCGGGGGCTCGTTGCGAACATACTCGATACGCAGGTTCGGGATGTCATAGGGCACATCGACGGCGCTATCGACCGCATCGATGTCGATTCCTTTCTGAAACGCAGGCGGAAGCCAGCGGGCGATGACGGCAGAGCCGGCGACTCGATGCCGCCAGGCGACGATCTTCCCACCCGACAGCGTTGCGGCGAGCCGGTCCCGGTACACCGGGCGGTAGATGTCATGCTGAATATCTTCTTCGCGTGTGTACACCACCTTCACGGGGCCATCGACCTTCTGTGCAATACGCACGGCCTTTTCGACGTAGTCCACTTCGAGCCGCCGCCCGAAGCCGCCGCCGATCAAATGGTTGTGTGTGACCACCTTGTCGGCAGGCAGGCCCGTGACCTTGACGGCGATGTCGTGCGCACGGGCCAGGACTTGTGAGCCCACCCAGACCTCGCAACTGTCCGGGCGCACGTGCACGGCGCAGGCCAATGGCTCCATGGTCGCGTGCGCGAGGAAAGGCAACTCGTAATCTGCATCGAATCGCTCGCCCTGGGTCAGGCCGTGAGCGGCATCGCCGACGGCCTTGGCGACTACGCCCTCCTGCTCTGAGGCCGCCCGCAGCTGCTTCCAGACTTCATTCGAATCGACGTTTGCGTGTGGCCCGGACTTCCAGACGATCCTGAGCGCCGCGAGCCCCTGCTTGGCTGCCCACATGTGGTCGCCGACCACGGCAACGAAATCGTCCAAAACGACAACCTGCCGAACGCCGGGCACGGTCTTGGCCTTCGTGTCATCGACACTGCCCACCTGGCCGCCGAATTCCGGGCAAATCGCCAAAGTGGCAAATTTCACCCCGGCCGGCATTACATCAATGCTGTACTGCGCCTTGCCGTTGACCTTGTCAGGGGTGTCCAGCCGCTTCAACGGTTGGCCCACGAGCTTGAAGTCACCGACGGCCTTCAGGGGTGGATCCGCGGGCGGCGTGAGGCCCGAGGCCTGGCCGATCAGCGCACCGTAGCCGAGTTTCTTGCCGCTCTTGTGGATGACTTCGCCGTGCTCCGTCCTGCAATCGGTCACATCCGTGTTCCAGGCCTTGGCCGCGGCCTGAACCAACATTGCACGAGCGCTGGCGCCTGCCTTGCGCAGCGGGGTCCAGAACACGCGCACCGAATTCGAATTGCCGGTGACCTGCAGTCCGAACGCCGGATTGGCATACAACTTGTCGTTGGGTGGGGCGTGTTCCAGCACAACTCGATCGAATGCGGCGTCGAGCTCCTCCGCCAGTATCATGGCAACTGCGGTATAGATGCCCTGCCCCATCTCCACTTGCGGCATGACCAGGGTCACCACGCCTTCGCGGTCTATCCGGATGAAGGCATTGGGCTCGAAACGCTGCCCGTTCGTCCCGGCCGGCGCCCGCCGTGCAGCACCCTGCCCAACGGGCAGATAAAAACCGACCAGCAGGGCACCGCCAACCGCCGCTCCAGCCTTGAGCACCGCTCGCCGCGTGGGATCCGTGGGCTCCCCAACCGGCAAAGCGGTCATGACTTGGCTCCGGATGCACGTTTAATGGCATCACGGATGCGTACGTACGTGCCGCAACGGCAGATATTTCCGGCCATCGCGGCGTTGATATCAGCATCGCTCGGCTGCGGTTTGGCGCTCAACAGCGCTGTTGCGGACATGATCTGCCCCGACTGGCAGTACCCGCACTGAATGACTTCCAGCTCCAGCCAGGCCTTCTGCACCTGCGCGCCCGCGGGAGTGGCGCCGATGCCCTCGATGGTCGTAATGGACCGGCTGCCAACCGCACTGACTGGGAACACACACGATCGGACGGGTTTGCCATCCAGATGTACGGTACACGCACCGCATTGGGCGATCCCACACCCAAACTTGGTCCCGGTCAGGCCTATCAGATCGCGGAGCACCCACAGGAGAGGCATATCCTCTGGAGCCTCGACGCTACGATCTTCACCGTTGATGCGCAGGGTGATCATTTGGTGATGGTAGGTATGGTCAGCCTCAGTTAATTGTACGTTATTGCCTCCCCATGTGAGAACCGAGCCAAATTTCCCACCAATCGGGCCAAACGATCCGTTACAGCTTGGAACGGTACTCGGTCTGCACCGCCTTGATCCGCTTGTCGGTGCCGAAGAAGGCGTGCTTTGACATGTCCACGGAATACTTGCTCGCCTCGGGATGCCGTCCGAGACCTTCGGCCAGAGCGCGGATGTGGTGGGGACCCGCTCCGCAGCAGATTCCCAGGTACTTGATGCCCATGGCGTAGGCCTGCCGGCCGAAATCAAACATTTCGGCACGCGTGGCGGCGAACGGATCCAACCCGACCGGAAACGCACGCGCATTGTCGCAACACGGATCGGTCAGCGACATGAATGAGGGCTGCTCTTCGGTCGTTCGGTAAGGCACCGGAAGAGCCGCCACCTCACACTTCACGGCAGCGCGGATCTCCTTCAGCAGCGGCATCATGGTCCTGGGCCCCCGATGACAGTTGAGCCCCACCACCTGCGCGCCCGCCGCTTCCAGCCGCTGACAGGTCTCAGCTGCGCTCCAGCCCTCCCGAACGGGCAGCTCACGATGGATCGCCATGGTCACCACGGCAGGCACCTTCGAGTATTTTTGGATGGCCTCGAGGGCCAGCAACGCTTCCTGCCCCCAGGAGAAGGTCTCGGCCACGATGTAGTCCACCCCGGCATCGGCCGCCCAGCCCACCTGCTCCTCGAAAATCCGCGCCACTTCCTTGAGCGATTTCTTGTCGTTGGGGTCGTAGATGTTGGTGTTGCAGATATCACCGGCAAACAGCGTGTGCGTCTTGCGAGCCACCTTTTTCGCGATCCTGAGCGCGGTCTGGTTCATCGGCACGAGGTCCTTTTCCCGGCCGATCACCCTGAGCTTCTCGCGGTGCACGTAGTAGGTCAGTGCCTGTGTGACGTCCGAGCCCGCATGCACGAAGTCCATGTGGAGCTGTTCCACGACCTCGGGATGCTCGGTGAGTACGGTCGGTACGAAGGCGCCTGCTTGAAGGTAGCCACGCCGTTCGAGCTCGAACACATAACCCTCCGCGCAAATCACAGGCCCCGCGGCCAGTCGTTTCAGGAGCCCCGGCTCCTGGTATGGCTTGGACGATGATTTCTTCTTGGTAGCCATCGCGATTACTCGTTCGATACGGCAAGGTGGACGGGGACTTGCGCCGCTTTGGGAGGAGTCCCGAACCGTTCGATGAGCCAGGAGCGGAACAACGCGATCGCCGTGTCGCCCAGGGCTTCGGGATGCGTGATGAGGTAATAGCCATAACCATCGTCCAACTGCGCGGCGAACGGCTGGACCAGGCGGCCAGCGCGAATCTCATCGGTAAACAGATGGGTGTCGCAGAGCACGATGCCCTGGCCGCTGAGCGCGTACTGCACCGCCAACACCGCCGTGTCAAACACCAACCCGCGCTCATAGTTGACGGCTTGGATCCCATTCTGGCGCACGAACTGCGACCAGGAGTGGTGCCGCGGCAGATCGGCGATTCGCACATGGATAATCTCGTTCGCCTCGATGAATGCGGCGAGATCGCTGCCCGCATGCCGGGCGGCAACGCCCGGATGGCACAACAGGCTCGGCCGCTCGGACCATAACAGGTCAGTCACGAGATCCGTCACGGTGGGCTTGGAGTAGACGACGGCCACGTCGACGTCACCCAACGGCGGACCAACACCATATGGACTGATGAGATCGATGTCCACATCCGCGCTCGCGCTGCGGAAATCACGCAGTATGGGCACCGCAAGTTGGACAGCGAAGCTCGGCGGCATCTGCACTCGAAGCGTGCGCTGAACCGGGACGCCATCAGTGCGAATGTCATCGAGGGCGTACTCGAGCCGGTCGAAAGACTTCACGACGGCGGGAAGCAGGTGCTGTCCGGCCTTCGTCAACGACAGCGCGTGCGGTTTGCGATCGAACAGTTGCACCCCTACCAGGCGCTCGAGCGCAATGACGTGGCGCGATAGCGCGCTCTGGGAGATCAGCAATGCGTTCGCGGCGGCGGTAAAACTGCCGTGCTTCGCCACACCTTCGAAGGCGCGCAACGCATTCAATGGCAGCCAGCGCCGATCGATGCTCTTCTTGCTCATGGCTCGCTCGCTCCAGGACGGCCCGCGACTGATTCTAACGTGCAGGGACCTGCGCCGGACCAGCGGAATCCGATGCCTTTTTTCGATGTGGGTAGCCAATTTCTCGGCTTTGTCCGCCCCGCCCGTTATGGAAGTCTGCGCCATGCCCGACCACAAGATTGCCTCCATCCGGATCACCCACCATCGGCTGCCGCTTGATCCGGCCTTCATTGCCAGCTGGGACAGCAAGCCCCGCGCTCACTTCGATGCGACCCTCGTACGTGTCGCGACCGACACCGGACTCGTGGGCTACGGCTCGGGCGACCTGATGGTGGGCTTCAAGGGCCATGAGAGCCTGTTCATTGGCCAGGATCCGCTTGCGGTTGAGCGCCACTACCGGGTCCTGGCGAACATCGACTTTCACTATGGCCGCTGCTGGCCCCTGGATCTGGCCCTATGGGACCTGGCCGGGAAAATCACCGGCCAGCCGTGCTGGAAGCTGCTCGGCGGACTATCCAACCGCGTTCGCGCGTACGCCTCGTCCGGAACCCTTCGCGATCCTGCAGCTATGGCGGAAGCTGCTGAGCGCTACCTGGCGCAGGGATTTCCAGCGCTGAAGCTGCGATTTCATCGCGGCGACTGGCGCGACGATGTCAAATCACTCGAGGCTGTCCGGGCGCGCGTCGGGCACCGCCTCGAGTTGATGGTTGACTGCAATCAGGGGTGGCGTCAGCCCTGGGATACCGAAGCGCCGTGGACCCTGAAGGATGCCGTGACGGTCGCCCGCGAGCTCGAGCGGTTGGGCGTTTACTGGATGGAGGAGCCGCTGCATCGGGGCGACTACGCCGGTATGCGTGCACTGCGGGAATCGGTCGATGTCCGTATAGCCGGCGGCGAAATGACCCGGCAAGCGCATGAGCTGCGCGAGCTCATCACGCAAGGCTGCGTGGATGTTCTGCAACCCGACGTGGCGCTGGTTGGTGGTATCACCGGGCTGCGGCGGACCGCTTTCCTGGCGCAGGAACACAACATTGTGTTCACTCCGCATACGTGGACCAACGGCATGGGTGTCATGGCCAACACGCAGCTGGTTGCCGGGCTCGGCCAGGCACCATTCATCGAGTTTCCCTACGATCCCCCGCAGTGGAATCTGGACCGCCGCGACTTCATCATGGCAGAGCCGCTCGTCGCCGACAGTGCCGGCTGGTTGAATCTGGGCGATGCGCCCGGGATGGGCTACGCCGTTGACGAGGCCCGGCTTGCGAAGACGCTCATCGGTTGAGCACGCGGCTTGCGCCCGCTGCCGATCACGGGCGATCCAGAAACTTGTTGATGACCTGCGCAACGGCCTGCGGATCTTCCCAGAATGGGTTATGACCCAGGCCCGAGAACACCTTCACAGCCGCAGCCGGCAACGCATCACGCAGAGTCTGGCGGACTTCCTCCTCCATGATGGGATCGTCGCTGCCCCAGATGAGCAGTGCCGGGGCCTGCAGTTTGGGCAGTGTGCGTTGCAGGTCCGCGGGATTCGCGCCCTGCTCCAACACGGCCAGCCATACGGCCAGCGGGATGTTAGCCGCGTCGCGCCGCTGCCGCCGGATGAAGTCCGGATTCACCGGCTTGGGCGAGTCCCACCAGGCAATCATGAACGGCGAATCCGGATCGATCGGCTCCTTGAGCTTGCGGATCTCGGCGGCGTAGTCAAACGCTGGCTTTTTGGGCGGCGAGCAGGGCGGCGGGCCCCCGGTTGAGGAAATCAGAACGACCTTGCGAACCCGATCCGGCCATTGCTCCGCCAACACCTGAGTGATCATGCTCCCCAGTGAGTGCCCGACCATATCGGCCCGCGGTATATGCAGCACGTCCAACAGCAACTTGATGTCATAAGCGAAGTCGATGCGTGCGTAGCAGCACTCGGGCTTATCGGACCGTCCGTGGCCACGAATGTCCACAGCGATGAGCCGGGACTTCTTCGACAGGTACGGAATCAACGGTACCCAGTCGCGTGCGTTATCCGTGTACCCATGAATCAGAATGACCGGCGGCCCCTTCGGGTCACCCATCTCGACGTATGCCAAGTGCTGGCCATTGGGCAACAGCACCACTTGCTTGCGGGCATCGAATTCATCGAGGTTGATCTTCAGAGGCGGCGGCCCGGCAACGTGAGCAGCGCTGGCGGCAAGGCCCTCTCTGGAGGCTGGGCTGGAGGCTGGGCTGGAGGCTGGGCTGGCGCCAGGCGCGATGGCACAGGCCCATAGCGCGAGAATCGACCGCAGCAACACTCTCAACTCAAAACCTCCCGCAACGGCCCCAACCACGGCTCAAAGTTCCGCCACTGATCCAGCCCTTCCTTGAAGATAGGCCGCCGAACCTGCTCCGAGCTCGCCGTGCGGACATTCCGCTCAGTCTTCCAAAACTCCAGGCACCCCGCCTCAAACGGCAACCCGCAATACTCCAACAGCCGCCGCACACCCCCCTCCAGGTCCGCCACCACTTCCTCGTGCTGCATCCGCAACACCTTGCGCGGCAATACTGCATCCCAATGCTGCATCAGCTCCACATAGGTGCGGTAATACCGCCCGACGTCCTCGAGGCTGTAGGTAAACTCCTGCCCATTGGCGAACAGCTGTTTGAAGTTGCTGAAGCAGCAGGCCAGCGGCTCCCGCCGTGCATCGATGATCTTCGCGTTCGGCAGAATGAGGTGAATGAGGCCAACGTGCCGGAAGTTGTTCGGCATCTTGTCGATGAAGAAGGGTTTACCAGTCCGGTAGATGCGGGTGTCGGCGAGGTATTTCGCACCGAATTTCTGCAGCTGCTCAGGTGTCAGGTCGTTGAGCACAGCGGGGTAGCGAGGCTGCGAGTCCTGCACCTCGCGGCCTTGCAAGCGTGCAACCAGCCGTGGGATGTCGGAGAGCTCCATGGTCCCTTCCACCTGCGAGTGGGAGGACAGGATCTGTTCCAACAGAGTCGAGCCGGCTCGCGGCAGCCCCACGATGAAAATGGGATCCGGTGCCGGGCAGCCCACACCGGCGCGCGCGGCAAAGAATTCCGCCGTGCATACTGACTTCTGCATCCGGGTGTTGCGCTCGGAGATTTCCGGCTTGTAGCGGGTCTCATGGTGTTTCAACCCATTGCCACGCGCGTAATAGCCGAAGGACTCCGCGTAATCGCCCTGATCCTCGAGTGCCTTGCCGAGCGCGAAGCACAGGTGGTACCGGTCGACGAGGCCGGTCGAGGGATCAGCTTCCTCGGCACGCATGCGTGCCAACTCCTCATCCGTGAAGCGGTAGGTTTTGAGATTGGCCAGACTCCAGTAGGCGTCGCCGAAACTCGGCCGTGATGAGGCAGCCGCGCGGTACGACTCGATGGCCTCTGCCTGCCGGCCCATCGTTTTCAGCGCATGAGCGATCGACAGGTGGAGGTCTTCCTGCCGGGGCGAGCCTTCCAGCAGATCGCGGTATAACTTCAGAGCGCGTTCATGGTCGCCGATGCCAACCCATGCGTTGGCCTCCACGGTACGGAAAGCCCGATTATCCGGCTCGATCGCGCGCAGCTTACCGATTTCTTCGAGCGCCTTTTGATACTTGTGGCGCCTACAAAGCACCACGGCGTAGTCATAGCGGGCGGCGTGATAGTCCGGCGCGAAGACGAGGACACTCTCGAGCAGGAATTCCGCATCGTCGAGGACGTCGAGTTTCATGCCGATCTGAGCGAGCAGCCGCATTCCCTCGATGTGGTCGCCGTGCTGCTGCAGGAATTGCCGGACCACCTGCTCGGCAGCGTAGGTCTCGCCCTCCGCGAACATGCTGGTAGCGGTCACAATCGCTGGCGGAAGGCTGGCGACCTGCTTCGCGAAGCGCTCGGCGTGCTCGGCCTCAGTTGTGTGGCCCGCTGCTCTGTGTAATTGCGCGAGGGCCTGCCAGCTCGCCAGCAATGCTCCGTTCAGCGCCACGGCGCGTTGATAAGCTTCGATAGCGGCATCCGCCTCACCAACTGCCCGGTAGCAGTGGCCGCGCTCCTGAAACAGCCGCCCGTAATCCGGGTGAATCCGCTCGAACGTGAGAAGGGTCCTGAGCGCATCGGCGATACGGCCCAGGTAGCGCTGATTGACGGCTACCAGGTAGAGAACGTCGCGGTTCTCGGGCACTTCGCGCAGCAGTGTCTGCGCCGCAGCCAGAGAAGCGGCGAATTGCCGTTCTTTCATCAGCCCGCGGGTGCGCAGCACCTCGGCTTCGATTCGTGAAACGGGTGGAGGCGGCGCCGCTTGAGCCAAGGGGATCTCTTCTGCTGCCGTGAACGCCCGGCTGTGCCACCGGGAAGGAGTCCCCGGTGGCACAATCTTACGCGAGCAACCTACCGCTCCCCGAATTTGTAGCTGAATCCGAGCGTCAGCGTCCGTGGCCGCGTAACCGAGTTCATCTTGATGAACTGGGCGTAGCTCGAATATAGGACACCGCGCACATCCGTGATGTTGGTGCCGTAGAGCTGCACCAGCCACGCGTCCTTCGCTACTCCGATGGACGCATCGTAGGTGGTGAAGCCGGGCTGGTCATACACAATGGAGGTCTGCTGGTCGATCTCCAGGCGCAGCTTATCGGTCGTCGAGTAGGAGTGAGCGCGGTGCGAGGCCGCGAGCTGGGCAAACGGCTGATAGTCGTTCCAGGCCGGGAAATCGTACCGCGCCCGGAAGTGCATCTGGAACGGGGGTGACTGCGCCAGCGGGCTGTCGCGCACCCCGAACGGATTCTGCAATCCCAGGGAGGGGAAGTCGATGGGCTTGCCGCTGCTGTCGACGAAACTCACTTCCTTGGCCAGGTAGCTGTGGTTCCAGGCCGCTGAGGCCGTCAACGTCAGGCCCCGCGTGACACGGCCGACGATCTCGGTTTCGATGCCACGCACCTTGTACTCCGGCCCGTTGGTCGTGAAGGTCAGGTTGCCGAGCAGGCCGGGGTTGAACAGCCCGATCTGCACGTCCTTCCAGTCCTCGATATACGCGGCGCCGTTGAACTGAAGGCGGTGGTCGAGCCACTGGGTCTTCCATCCCAGCTCGTTGTTGACCAGCGTGTCGGGTTTGAAGCCGATCGGCGAGTTGAAGACATTGACCAGGGGCGAGGTCTTGGGCGCCACAAAACCCGAGCCGCGGTTGAAGCCGCCCGGACGAAATCCCTGCGACCACGTGTAGTAGACCAATACATCGTCAGTGACGTGCCAGCTCAGGTTCGCGCGGCTACGGAAACCGGTGTAGCGCTTCTTCAGACCGATCGACGAATCGGAAAAGGCGCTGTTGCCGGCTGCCACCTCGATCGTGTTGAGGTTCTGTTGGCCCGCGACGCACGGCGATACCACGCCATCGGCGGGCTCGTACAACCCGCCTGGCCGACAGCCGTAACTGCCGTTCTTCGAGCCGGTCTCATAGGTGTCCATCCGGTAGTAACGGGTGCCACCGGTCAGGATCAGTTTCTTCGGGATCAGCTCGAAGTCAATCGAGCCGAACGCCGCCTTCTGGTTGTAACCGCGCGTGACATCGTCAAAGAAGGCATCGTCGGGATCGCGGGTGTTCGGGTTGTTCTGCGTGCTCCCGGGTACCGCGCCCAGCGGCACGAAACCCGCCTGCGGATCGCGATAAAACCAGTCCGACTCGTCGTGAACGATGAACTGCTCCCAGTAGAGTCCCGCGATCCCGCGGATACGCCAGTCATCCGGCGTGTTGACGCGAAACTCGTGGCTCTGATGGGTGTTGCGCTCGTGGACTTTGAACGTCGAGACCGGTGAATAACACTGGGCGCCGATGGCGGCGGCCTGTGCCGAGCCGGGAATTACGCACTGGTAGTAGTCTGCGTATACGCCGCGCGCGTAGTTGGTGTAGTCGCCAATCGAATCGACGGTGCGGATCAAGTAGCCGCCTGTATAGACAGCCTTCAGGACCCCGAGACGGCCGTTCTGCGTCCAGGCCGTATCTTCAAATTTGTCCTTGTTGAAGTTGGGTGAGAATAAAGTCACCGACAGAGGCGGCAGAATCTGGCCATCGGAGCCGCGCGGCATTTCTGCGAACACCCCATCCGCTTCCAGGTTCTGGTAGGACTGCTGCAGCAGCACGTTCCAGTCGTCATTGATCTCATAACTCAGGCCGACGCGGGCTCCCTTGTAGGTAACAGGGTTGATGTCGCGCGCGGAGATCTTGTCGTTGGTGACCGGGGTACTCGGCGGCACCACGCCGCCGAAGTATCCGACGATGCCCCGGTCGATGGACGAGCGCGTAAACGTGCTCGGCACGTTATCGATATAGCCACCGCGCGAATCGCTGTAGATCACGGCCCGCACCGCGAGCTTGTCTGGTATCAGGGGCAGATTGATCGTTGCATCGACGTTCGTGCTCGGCTCCCCATGCGCCGTAATCCCGTAGCCAGCGTTGACTTTGGCCTCCGTGACATTCAACTTCGGCTTGTTGGTGATGTAACGGACTACGCCGGCCTGAGCACCTGCGCCGAACAGCGTGCCCTGCGGGCCTTCGAGCACTTCCACGCGCTCCAGGTCAGCCGCGTAGATGTCGAGATTACGGCCTGGGAGCTGGGCAGATTGATCGTCGAGGTACACCGCGACGTTCGGGAAGCTCCCGGTAGCGCCGGTCGACTGATTGCCATCCTCGGTCGTAGCGAGCCCGCGCATGTAGATTTGCCCTTGACCCGGGCCTTGACTAGCGTCGCTGACGTTCGGGAGGATCTTGAGATAGTCCTCGAACGTACTGATGTTCAGTTGGCTCAGTGTTTCACCGGTCAGCGCGGTGATCTGAATGGGCACATTTTGAATGGTCTCTTCGCGTCGCTGAGCGGTGACAACCACCTCAGTGAGCGCCAGTCCGGCGTCGGACTCGGCAGGTGTCGCCTCGGCTGGCGTGGCCGCGTTGGCTGCTGCGGCGGCGTGTGCCCCGAGAATCGCCGCGACGGCGCAATAAACCTTACGGTTTGCTTTCAAGCTGCTCTCCCCGATGTCTATGAATCTTCGGAAGAACCACCGCCAGCCCCCTCAAAAAATCCCGCCACCGCGCTGTAGCGCGCGTGCAACAAGACCCTTTCACGGGCGGCACCCCCACCCCACACTTTCGTCGCTGCGCGGCTGGTTATCCAGCAAGAAAATTTGACGGGGCCATCCGAAAAACTCATGGCCGATGCGCACATGCAACAGGGACATGGCAACACAGGCGAGGCCGTCGCGAAATGAACGCCCGCGACATATCGGATGTAAGGAGGCGGCGGGTGGCGTCTGTCGCGAGTGGCGACCGTCGTCGGAAGCGTCTGACACGGAAGCGGGGCCGCCTCCTATAACGCCCCAACAGCGCTGATAGGACCATACGGCCAGCAACGCCAACGCAACTGGCGCTCGGCGGGAGACACAGCATGCTTCACTACGCAGTCGTCTTTTTCATCATCGCCATCGTTGCCGCGATTCTCGGCTTCGGTGGTATCGCCGCGGGTGCCGCCGGAATTGCGAAGGTCCTGTTCTTCGTATTCCTGGTGCTGGCGGTCATTACCTTCCTGCGGAGGGCTTAGCGCCGCATAATTGAGGGTATGCACATACCCTCGGTGAGCCTTGTATTCGCTGGAGCTTTCGTAGCCGCAGTCGTGGTGGGAACCGCACTGCGGCTATGGCTTTCCGGCCGCCAGATCGCGGCTGTCAAAACCAACGCAAACCGGGTTCCGGAAGCATTCGTCAACCGGGTCCCGCTGGCCGACCACCAGAAAGCAGCCGACTACACCGTCGCGACCGTGAGGTTCGGGCGGCGGTCCCTCGTTGTAGACATAGTGATTACGCTGGCCCTGACGGTGGGCGGCGCCATCGGCGCAATCGATCTGCTTTGGCAGCGGACCGGCTGGGGCCAGCCGTGGCGCGGCGCGCTGGTGATCCTGACGGTCGTCTGCCTGACGGGGTTGATCGACCTGCCCTTCTCGATCTGGCGCACGTTCAAGCTCGAGGCCCGGTTCGGCTTCAACCGGACGACGGCCAAGCTGTTCATCATGGACCTGGCCAAGAGCGCCCTGCTCGGCTTGCTGTTGGGTGGGCCGATCGTCCTGGGCGCGCTGACATTGATGGACCACGCCGGCCGGCTCTGGTGGCTGTGGGCCTGGGCCGGATGGCTTGCGCTGATGCTGCTCATGACTTGGGGCTGGCCGGCGTTCATTGCGCCTTTATTCAACAAATTCAGCCCGCTGACGGACTCGCAGCTGCGAGCTCGTATCGAGTCTTTGCTCGAGCGTTGCGGCTTCGCCGCGCGCGGCGTGTTCGTGGTCGACGGCTCGCGGCGATCCTCACATGGCAATGCCTATTTCACTGGGATGGGCCGGCACAAGCGGATTGTGTTCTTCGATACCCTGCTGGAGCGTCTGACGCACCCCGAAGTGGAAGCGGTGTTGGCTCACGAGCTCGGGCACTTCAAACTGAAACATGTCCGCAAACGACTGTTGGTGGGTATCGCGGGCTCCTTCGCCGGATTGGCCCTGCTGGGCTGGTTGGCAGCCCAGCCGGCCTTCTACAGCGCCTTCGGCGTACAAACTCCCTCGTCCCACGCGGCGCTGCTGATATTCATGTTCGTCACTCCCGCGTTTACCTTCTTCGCAACGCCGCTGAGTTCCTTGTGGTCGCGGCGGCACGAATTCGAAGCTGACGCGTTCGCGGCCCAGTACGCCAGCGCCGCGGACTTGGCCAATGCGCTCGTAAAGTTATATCGGGACAATGCTACGACGTTGACGCCCGATGGGTTGTATTCGGCCTTCTACTACTCCCATCCGCCCGCAACCGAGCGGATCGCCCGCTTACGGCGCAATGAAGTAGAGGTCAATGGTCGTTCCGATCCGCTCGATCGGCCGATACGCGTTTAGCCAGGCGTAGCCCGCCGGCTCGTGCTCACGAGTCAACGCAGTGATGGCGACCCACCCGGTGGCCGGCTGGCGCGGTGGCAGCCGGGTGTAAGGAGGCAGCATTTCCCTGGCGAGGTCTGCCGTACCCTGATACGCGAGGCTGACGCTCGGGACTTTGAGCTGCTGTAAGCGGCGCTCCAGCCGCTTCAGATCCTGACCCCAGTCGAGGTCCGAATCGACCAGCACGTGCTCGGGGTGGCTGACGGTCTCGTTGAAGTACGGGAAGTAATCGGGAAAGGCCGTCGCAAGGGTGCTGACCTGCCATGTCACCAACAGGACCGCCGCAGCCCTGCCGGCTACAGAGCCCGACCTCCAGAGCAGGCCCAGCGCGTAGGCCGCTCCCAGCGCCAGGAACGGATACAGAATCAACACGTGACGGATGCCGATGTTGATCCGGCTGAACAGGCTGGCAAACACCAACAGGGTCAGGAACAACGCCGGGGGCGCCAGCCGCCACGGGTTGTACTCCCGCCAGGCATCACGGGCGAGCAGACCCAGGCCGATTGGCCCGGCGATCAGCAGGGGCAGTGGCGTCTTCACCGCCAGTGCCACGAGATAGAAGTACCACCAGCCGCCCGCCTTGACGTGCCCGAGCAGGAAGGACAGATGGCCGGTGTCGTTGTGGGCTTTCAGGGCGACGATCCCTTCCGCGAAGTCCCAGAACGCTTCCGGCAGGGTCAGGTGACCGATGAACGAATAGGCCTGACTGTGAGCGGCGCTGCCACCCGGAAAAAGATAGTCGAGCACCCAGTCGAATCGAGGTGGCAGCGCGGTGAGATCAATGGAGCGGCGGCCGTAGGCGAGCACTATCGGCAGCATTGCAGCGAGCAGCATCAATGGCAATCCTGTCACTCGCCGCAGCCAGCCCGCGGTCGCCGGGACCGCCAGCGCGTATTCGCGCGCCACAAACAGAACCAACATCCCCAAGCCGATGAACGGCACGGCTGACAACTTGGTGCCGACGGCAACTCCAGTGGCCAACCCGAAGAGGATGGCATCCCGCCGCGAGCCGGTCTCCAGCCATTTCTGCAACAGATACAAGGCCAGCAGCGTCGTCGCCGTGCCTGGAATATCCAGCGCAGCGAGGGCTGCGTGTCCGATGATAGGTGGGACGGCCGCAAGCAATAACACAGCGGTCAACGCCTCCCCATCGGAGACCGCGACACGACGCGCCCAAAGCCACATCGCCAGCAGCAGGACAGTCAGAAACGGCAAGGTCCCGAGCCTTGCGAGCATCAAGGTTCGATCGTAATGCCCCCCGTCATACAGGATGTCGATCCCCTCCTGCGTTCCATCTGGAGGTGGAGTACCGAACGAGTGCGCCCCGGCGAGAAATGGACCGAGTGCGATGAGCACGCGCGCAATCGGCGGATGCTCGGTGTCATATTCGTACTTGCCGCGATCCAGCAGCTCCAACCCCGCGGCGAGATGCTCCGGCTCGTCCCACGTATGCCCGTAGACCCGCCAGGTGCTGGCGGCGAGCAGGGACGAAACCAGGATGAGAAGGATGAGACCCACCAGCCGGTTGGACTTGCGCATCCGCCCTCCCTACTCCGGCGCAGCCGGCAAAAACCACGCTTTTTGCCGGCGATCGACGTAGTGATGTCCGAAAAACGGCGGGGGCGCCACAGCCCGCAGGACGTTTTTCCAATCGACCGAGCGGATCAAGCGCCGAATGGATGACGCAGTACGATGGTCTGATCCCGGTCAGGGCCGGTGGAAATCATGCCGATGGGCACGTTCACGAGGCCGGCGAGGCGCTCGAGGTACTTGCGCGCGTTGACTGGCAGCGCGTCGTAATCAGTGATACCCACTGTCGACTCCTTCCAGCCCGGCACTTCCTCGTATACCGGCTCGACGCCGGCATAGCCGTCGATACTCAATGGCGGCTCGGCCACGACTTCACCCTCGATGCGGTAGCCAACGGCCACCCGGATCGTGTCGAGGCCGTCGAGCACATCGAGCTTGGTGATGCACAGGCTCGAAACACTCGAATGAACGATCGCGCGCCGTAAAGCAACCGAGTCGAACCAGCCACAACGGCGGCGGCGGCCCGTCACCGAGCCGAACTCGTGCCCCACCCGCGACAGATGCTCGCCGTATTCGTCGAACAGCTCGGTCGGAAATGGACCCGCCCCTACACGCGTTGTGTACGCCTTTACGATGCCAATGACTTCGTCAAAAGCACGCGGTCCGAGACCGGTTCCCGTGCCCGCATAGCCGGCGGTGGTGTTGGAAGACGTAACGAACGGATACGTGCCCAGATCGATGTCCAACATCGCGCCCTGCGCGCCTTCGAACATGACGTTGGCGCCTTCCCTGCGCAACGAATGCAGCGCGAGCGTGACGTCCGTGACGAGCGGCGCAATCTTGTCAGCCAACGCGAGTTGTTGATCGAGCGTCTTCTGGAAATCCACGGGCGGCAGCCGGAAATAGTGCTGCAGCACGAAGTTGTGGAAATCCAGAACCTCGCCCAGGCGGGCGGCGAAGCGGTCCCGCTGAAAGAGATCGGCCACACGCACGGCACGCCGCGCGACTTTGTCCTCGTAGGCCGGCCCGATTCCGCGGCCGGTCGTGCCGATGGCGTTGGGCCCCCGGGCACGCTCGCGGGCCTTGTCGAGCTCGACGTGTGACGGGAGGATCAGGGGACAGTTCGGCGACAGGCGCAGGCGCTCGAAGACCGGCACCCCCTGGTCCATCAGCATCTTGGCCTCGGCCATCAATGCATCGAGCGACAGCACCACCCCGTTGCCGATGTAGCAACGCACCCGCTCATGAAGAATTCCCGACGGAATCAGCGAGAGGATGGTCTTGCGGCCGCCGATGACCAATGTATGGCCCGCGTTGTGCCCGCCCTGGAAGCGCGCGACAGCGGCAGCGCGCTCGGTCAGGAGGTCTACGACCTTTCCTTTGCCTTCATCGCCCCATTGTGTGCCGATGATGACGACGAACTTACCCAAGCTGGCCCCTAGCGAACGAGGAAAAGAAGGATTACGCCGACGAGCATGCTGCCCAGGCCCGCAATGCGCAACTCGCGGTCCGTCACGTCCATGAGCCTGGCAAACGCACGCTTCACGCCACGCGGGTGCAGAAACGGAGCTATTCCTTCAAAAACGAAGAATAGCGCCAGAGCTGCAAGCAGGTCGGTGAAATTCAAAGACACACGGTATTCCAGGCGCTTTCAACGCTTGCCGGGGCTGGGATCCTTCAGGTACTTGAAGAACTCTCCGTCCGGCGTCACGACGAGCAGGTCGCCGTCCTTACCGAGCGAGCGCTCATACGCCTGCAGGCTTCGGTAGAACGCATAGAACTCAGGGTTTTTCGAGTAGGCCTTCGCATAGGTTTGGGTCGCGAGCGCATCGCCGTCGCCGCGCACCCGCAGAGCATCCCGCTCCGCATCTGCCAGTATCTCGGTCCGTGAGCGCTCCGCGGCCGCACGGATCCGGACGCTTGCGCTCTGTCCCTCCGCCCGCAGCTTGCTCGCAATCTTCACGAAATTCTGCTTCATGCTCTCGTAGACACGCGTGCTGACGTCATCCGGCAGATCAATCCGCTGAACGCGCACGTCAACGAGGTCAATTCCAAGGTTTGACACGTTGCGGCCCGCCTGCCCGATCATGTCTTCGGTCACGGCCGCGCGGTCGGCCGACACGATCTCTTCAAGGGTCCGCTGTGCCACCACGCTCTTGATTCCGTCCTTCACGATCTCGGCAATGCGCTCACCCGCGAGATCCTCGCGGCCGCCGGTCGCCTGGAAGTACCGTGAAGCATCTTTGACCTTCCACTTCACGTAGAAATCCACGATGAGCCCACGATTGTCGTTGGTCAGGAACGTCTCGCCCGTGTATGAGAGCGACAACACGCGCCGATCGAACTTCACCACCTGGTCCCACGGCCACTTCCAGTGCAGTCCAGGCGAATAGTCGAGTCCGACGATGGCGCCGAATTCGGTGCGGATGGCCACCTGCGCCTCGGTGATCGTGAACATCGAGGTCGCGGCGATGATCAACGCCACGACCAGGACGACTATGGGAGCAACGCGGCCCGGCATCAGCGGTCTCCCCGGCCACGGGCCTCGACAGTCACAGAATCGGGCTCGTTCTTCTGAGCGGATGCGGAGTTGCCGTCATCCCGCCCGGTACTTACGCTCGCGGTGTCACCGTCGGCCCGCGCGTTAGCCTTCTCCAGCAGCTTGTCGAGCGGGAGATAAAACATGTTGCCACCCGAGCTGCCGCCCGCCTTCGAATCGATCAACACCTTGTGGGCCCGCGACAGGACGCTCTCGACGGTGTCCATGTACAGGCGTCGGCGGGTGACTTCCGGAGCCTGCGAATACGCCTGCTCCAGCTGCAGGAAGCGCGAGGTCTGTCCCTCGGCGATGGCGGTCACCTGCGACTTGTAGGCCTCCGCATCCTGTTGCATGCGGGCGGCCGCACCCTGGGCAACCGGAATGATGCTGTTGGCGTAAGCCTGCGATTCCTTCACGAAGCGCTCCTGGTCCGCCAGCGCCTTGTTGGCATCGCGTTGCGAGGGAATCACGGCCTCGGGAACCTGCACATCGGTCAAGTTCACCGTGGTGATCGTGAGGCCGGTGTTGTAGTTGTCGAGCGTGTGCTGGATCAGTTCTTTGGCGCGGCGTGTGATCTCCGGGCGCGTCTTGCCGACCAGCACGTTGTCGAGCTCACTGCGTCCGACGACCTCGCGGATCGACATCTCGCTGACCTCGCTGAGCGTCGACTCCGGATTGTTCACGGCGAACAGGTATTTCTTCGGATCGCTGATCTGGTACTGCACCGCGAAACGCAGATCGACGAGATTGACATCGGAGGTCAGCACGCGCGACTTGTACTCGCTCGAATTGACGCTGCCGACGTTGACCTTGGTCACGGTCTCGACCCACGGCCAACGCCAGCCCCACCCCTGCTGGCGGATGTCCACCAGCTTGCCGAAGCGCAGGATCACGCCCTGCTCGGCCGCCTTGATCTGGAAGAATCCGCTCAGGATGAAGACGGCCAGCGCCACGACGCCGAGCAGGATGAATAGCGAACGGCTCTCGTTACCGCGTCCGCCGCCGGGACGGAATAGCGACTCGAGCCGGCGCTGCCAGCTCTTCACTCGCTCGTCGAGGTCTGGACCGCCGCCCTGACCCGGCCGGCGGCCCCAAGGATTGTTCTGACCCGGTTGATTCCACGCCATAGGAAACTACGAGAAATACTTAAGATCTCGGGCTCGACCCGCCCGAAACGGCGGTCGATTGTAGGTAGGTGGTCTCGGGCGCACAAGGCATATCCTCGCCCGGCGTCTGCAGGATCCGGACACCTGCCGTCCGTGCAAGCACGAGGAGCTCCACGTCCGGCAGCTCCACGCCGAGCTCGATGGAACCATCTTCCGCCGAATGCTCGTCGCGCACGGCCTTCGCGGCATAAAGGCGCGAGCGCACGGCGCCCGCGCTTGCCTCGATACGAATTCGTGCCCGGCGGGCGAAGCGGGTCAGACGCTCTGCAACCGCCTCCGCGAGCAGCTCGAGGCCGAGGCGCTTCTCGGCGGAAATCCACACGGCTACGGCCTGGCCGTTGGCATTGCGATCGATCCGCGGCTGCAGCTCGAGTCGGTCGATCTTGTTATACACAATGATCTGCGGGATTGAGTCCGCCCCGATCTGCCCGAGCACCTCATCCACCTGCATCATATGCTCAGCGCGGCGCGGATCGCTCGCATCCACGACATGCAGCAGCAAGGTCGCTTCACGCGCCTCGGTGAGAGTTGATTGGAATGCCGCGACGAGCTCGTGTGGCAACTCACGAATGAAGCCCACCGTGTCGGCGGCAACGACCAGCGTCCCACCGGGCAATGTTATGCGCCGCACAGTTGGATCGAGCGTGGCAAACAGCTGGTCCGCCACGTAGGCATCAGCGCCGGTCAACGCCCGAAACAACGTTGACTTGCCCGCGTTCGTATAGCCGACGAGCGCCAGTGACGGCACCGGTATCTCAGCGCGCATCTGCCGCCCGGTCTCGCGCTGTTGGGTAATCTTCTCGAGGCGTTTGGTAAGCACACGCACACGCTGCCCGATCAGCCGGCGGTCCGTTTCCAGCTGTGTCTCGCCGGGGCCGCGCAGGCCGATACCGCCCTTCTGCCGCTCGAGGTGGGTCCACCCGCGCACCAACCGGGTGCTGATGTGCTTCAGCTGCGCGAGTTCCACCTGCAGCTTGCCTTCGAAGCTGCGGGCGCGCTGGGCGAAGATGTCGAGAATGAGACCATTGCGATCCAGGACGCGCCGCCCGATCAACTTCTCGAGATTGCGCTCCTGGCTGGGTGACAACGCGTGATCGACGAGCGCGACATCGGCTTCATTCGCCTCGCAAACGCAACGCAGCTCCTCCGCCTTGCCACTTCCCATGAAGTACCGCGGGTCCGGCCGGTCACGGCGGCCCGTTACCGTTGCAACAGGAATTGCACCAGCGGAAGTCGCGAGTTGTCTGAATTCCTCGAGATCTTCGGGGTCAACCGGTGCTCCCAGCCCGAGGCGCACGAGCACCGCGCGCTCACCCGTGCGTGGGCGCTCGAAGCTCTTCATGGGCTACCGGCCAACTCGTCAACAAGGCTCATTCGGCGGGGGTCGTCTCCGGAACGGCGCCACCCTCCTCGGAAGCCAGCCGCACATTGCGCGCCGGCACGACCGTTGAAATGGCGTGCTTGTAGACCATCTGACTGACGCTGTTCTTCAACAGAACGACGAATTGATCGAAAGAGTCGATCTGGCCCTGCAACTTGATTCCGTTGACGAGGTAGATCGAAACGGGGACCCGCTCCTTGCGTAATGCATTCAAAAAGGGGTCTTGCAGCGACTGGCCTTTGGCCATCGGGTTCTCCTTGTTTTCCACACACAGCTTCTAGTTGTTCGAAAAAGAATCGCAAGCGAACTTCCCTGTCCCGCGATTCAGCAAGCTTCATGCCTCGCGGTCAGCGAGGACCGATGGACCCATCTTAACATGCTGCCTTCTTCAAAGCCCAAGCTCTCGAAGCTCGTGACTTAAGTCGCTATTCCACGACGCCTGTGACAGCGGCATGTGCGGATCCAGCCATTTAAATGAGTGTTCAGAGCGCATCCACGTGAGCTGACGTTTGGCCAGCTGGCGCGTTGCGGAAATGCCGCGCCAGGTGGCTTCGGCGAGGTCGTATTCACCGGCAAGATGCGCCCAGAGTTGTCGGTAACCGACTGCGCGGATGGAGGAATGCGTCGCGTCCAGGTCACCTCGTTGCCGCAGCGAGCGCACTTCATCCAGGAATCCGGCTGCCAGCATGCTGTGAAAACGCAGCTCCAGGCGGTGGTGCAACACCGCCCGGTTGGCTGGTGCCAGCGCCCATGCGCCTACCCGGTAATGCGTCAAAGGACTGACGGTGTCACGCTGTAACTGCGAGATCCGCTGCCCCGTCATGTAACAAACCTCGAGGGCGCGCTGAATTCTCTGGGGATCACTGCTGTTGATGCGCGCGGCCGCCTCGGGATCCAGGCGTGCAAGCTCGGCGTGCAGGGCGGACCAACCGTCGCTTGCCGCCCGTGCATCGATCTCGCGCCGCACCTGCGGTGAAGCTTGGGGTAACGGGGCCAGTCCGTGCAGGAGTGCACGCAAATAGAGCATCGTCCCGCCAACCAGCAATGGCACCCTGCGGCGGGCGTGGATTTGTCTTATGGCGGTGATTGCATCCGCAACAAAGCGTCCGGCGGAGTAGTTTTCCGTTGGCTCGCAGATGTCGATGAGATGATGGGGAATGCGTCGGCGCAGGGCTGGATCCGGCTTGGCGCTGCCGATATCCAGCCCCCGGTAGACGAGAGCAGAGTCCACGCTAACGATCTCCACCGGGGCGCTTTCTGCGAGCCGTTCGGCCCATTCGCTCTTGCCCGCGCCGGTGGGTCCAGTCAGCACGAAGACCGGCAGCAAGGCGCCCGGGAGCGCCGCGCCGGCAGGCATCGGGGTCATTTCAGCGGCCACGCAGAAAAAGCTGGTCTAGCTCGGGCAACGAGAGGCGAGTCCAGGTGGGCCGCCCGTGGTTGCACTGGTTGGCGCGATCAGTCGATTCCATCTGCCGTAACAAGGCGTTCATCTCGGGTAGCGTCAGCCGACGGTGCGCGTGGATGGCTGTCCGGCACGCCAGGGTGCCGAGGAATTTGTCCGCCGCCCCGTCTAAGTGGTGGCCGTTCGCCTCAGTTTCCAGATCCCGCACGACTGAGGCGACGATCTCCCCGACATTCTCTCCGATGAGCAGCGCGGGAATCCGCCGCAGCGCCAGGCGGGAGGGGCCGAGCGAGTCGAGCTCAAATCCGGCCTGTTCCCATTCGGGGCGGTTCTCGAGAATGGCCTCCAGCTCGTGGGCTTTCAGCTCAATGACGATCGGATCCAAGAGCTGCTGAGAGGCAGGTGCAGCGGCGCCATGCGCGGCCTTGAATCTCTCATAAAGCACACGCTCGTGGGCGGCATGCATGTCCACGACGACCAATCCATCGCGCGTCTGCGAGAGAATGTAAATACCGTGGAGCTGAGCCAGGGCCACACCGAGGGGCTGTTCGGTCTGCGCGGAGAGAGCCTCCGCGAGGGGCGCGTGATCGACGCCTGCGCGATGGAGGCCTGCGCGATGGAAGCCCGCATGCGCTTCAGCGGCTGACTCACCGACTGACTCGCCGGCTGACTCACGGACCGCGTCGGCGACTACCCATGGATCTCGAGACGGCTGATAGAACGGCAACGGCGCCATATATGGTGCCGCCCGCGACACAGTCGACGGGGCTCCCGACGCGCCCGAGATACGCGAAGCACCCGAGGCACCGGGAGCACCCGAAGCGCCGGAGAATTCCGCCACAGCGGCAGGCGCTGCGGCCACGTCGGGTTTCGTGTTCGCCAACACACGCTCAATTGCACGAAATACAAACTCGTGAATCTGCCGGCTGTCACGAAAGCGGACTTCGAGCTTTGATGGGTGTGCATTCACATCCACCAGCTTCGGGTCCAGCGTCAGATAAAGGACATACGCGGCATGTCGGCCACCGTACAGCACATCGCGGTACGCGACCCGCACGGCGTTCATCAGGAGTTTGTCGCGAACCGCGCGCCCGTTGACGAACCAGAACTGTTGATCGGGTTGCGCGCGCGAGGCCGTCGGCAGGCCTACCCAGCCGGCCACTTCAACCGGCCCGGCGTGATGCTCCATTGGGACGGACCGCACGACGAAGTCTTTCCCGAGAATCTGCCCGAGCCGCCCTTCTTCGCCACCATCCTTGGCTGCCTGTACGTCGAGCAGCACCCGCTCGCCGCTGCGCAGGCGGAATGTCACATCGAAACGCGAAAGCGCCATCCGCTCGACGAGCCGGGCGATATGTCCGAGCTCGGTAGCATCCGTTCGTACGAACTTGCGGCGAGCGGGTACATTGAAGAAAAGATCACGCACTTCGATGGTAGTACCCGGCGGATGCGCGGACGGACGAACGGGCACAACCGCCCCGCCATCTACGTTGATTTCCGAACCGTGAGCGGCACCTGTTGGATGGGACGCCACGCGAAGGCGCGAGACGGAGCCGATCGAAGGCAGCGCCTCGCCGCGGAAACCCAGCGTGGTGATGGCTTCCAGGTCCTCGAGAGAGGCGATCTTGCTGGTAGCGTGACGGGAGATCGCAATCGGCAGCTCATCGGCAGATATGCCACAACCATCATCGCGCACCCTGATCAACCCGACGCCGCCGCGCTCGATGTCGATCTCGATGCGCCTCGCGCCCGCATCCAGGCTGTTTTCTACCAGCTCTTTGACGACCGACGCCGCCCGCTCGATCACTTCGCCGGCGGCGATCTGATCGACGAGCTCGCCAGGGAGAACTCGAATAGGCATTACCACCGCCTGAGGCGCAACGAAACAGGGCGGAGTTTAGCAGCGTGTCGGGGCGGGCTTGAGCAAGTCGCCAGGGGAGCAGCCGGCTACGGGCCCCTCGGCGCATACAGCTAATGGTGACTGGGCGCCCGCCGCCATTCCAATGGCTCAATTAGGCGGTGATGTTGCTGCAACGCTTGCGATGGTCGCGCGGCGTGCTTGCGCGAACCGGGTGCCGACGGGTGGGTTCTGCTCGAAATAGTTGCGCACCCCCGCAAAGATGGCGTCGGCGAGATTGGCCTGCTGGCGGGGACTTTTCAGGCGCAGCTCTTCGCTGGGGTTGGAGATGTAGGCGGTCTCAACCAGCATGGACGGAATGTCGGGCGACTTCAGCACGACGAAGCCGGCCTGCTGAACCTGCGCCTTACGCACCTGGCCCACATTGTCGAGCGCGGCAAGCACACGCTGCGCAGCCGTCATGCTGGCGCTGATGTTAGCCGACTGAGACAGATCGAGCAGCACGGAAGCCAGCGTGTTGTCCTTGTCATCGAGCGTCACTCCGCCCATGAGATCGGCCGCGTTCTCCCGCTCCGCCAACCAGCGGGCCGATTCGTTCGTAGCACCCCGCTCCGACAGTATGTAGACCGAGGCGCCCGTTACGTCGTGATTTGCGATCGAATCAGCGTGTACCGAGATGAACATGTCAGCCTTGGCCACGCGCGCACGTTTGATCCGATCGCGCAGGACGAGGAACTCGTCGCGATTTCGGGTGAGCACGGCCCGCATGCCAGGCTCCCCGTTGATGCGTTCCGCAAGCAGCCGGGCTATCGGCAGAACCACATCCTTCTCATGGGTGCCACGCGGCCCGGTGGCACCGGGATCCTGCCCACCGTGTCCGGCATCAACTGCGACGACGACATCGCGGTCAGAATCCGCCGGAGCGTGAGGAGCCCGGACGACTCTGGGCGTGGTGTCTGCCTCGGGAGCAGCATCACCGAAACTGACGATGAGCTGGTGTCGGCCGGATGACGTTTCAGGCATCCAGGTGCTGCGCGCAGGCGCCGGGGCTTTGAGCTGAACCACGATACGCAGCGTCCCACCGAGCTGGTGACCTGTACGTACCTCAGCAACGACTCCCGAACCCTGGGGAACGCGAAACCCACGCGCGAGGCCCGTATGGGCAAGGTCGATAACAACGCGCCGCGGCCTGTCGAGCGTAAAGATTTTTTGGGTGGTGGTCCCGGCGACGTCCAAGGTCAACTGGGCGGACGTACCGGTTGCCGCGAGCGTGGCTTCGCGCAGCTCGGCGGCAGCCGCCATCGCAACACTTGCGCCGCCGACCAGCACGGCGGCGATTCCCAGCTCAAAGACCTTCTTTATCATGGAGTTCGGTAGACAACCTGTGCCGTAATCTACGGCGCGCCGGCAGTGTTTTCAACTGGCGACAGCCACGTCTTACCTAACGCAGATGTGGCGCTCACGTTGATCTCGTGACCGTCTATACCTCCAGTCAGTGTCACGGACAGATCCGGGAACGGCAACCGACCCTGTCCCCGTTCGGGCCATTCGACCAGCCATACGTGCCCTGGGGTCGCCCATTCGCGCAACCCCAACGCCTCTAGCTCGGAAGGGTCCTGCAACCGATAAAGATCGAGGTGTAGGATAGAAACTGTCGGAGTTTCATATAGTTCCACCAGCGTGTAGGTGGGGCTTCGGACTGGTCCGCTGACGCCGCACGCTCGCAGGAAGCCCCGGGCGAGGGTTGTTTTTCCAGCGCCGAGATCCCCAAATAAGTGAACGGTGGCAAGCGCGCTACCGCCCGGCAACGACGCTGCAAGGCGTCCGCCAAACGCTTCCGTATCGTCAGCGGTTTTTGCGAGCCAACGCATTGGGGAGAACCCTAGCGGTTGACGCAGTTATGGAGCTCTCGAGCGACATCGCTGGCGAGCAAGCCGCGCTCACCGCCTCGGGCAGCGGCGTCGCCAGACATCGCATGCACCAGTACGCCGACTCGTGCAGCAAGCGACGTATCGGGGCACTGTGCCAGAATTCCCGCCACGGCCCCCGTCAAGACATCACCCGTTCCGGCGGTAGCCATTCCAGGATTGCCTCGCTCGCACAGTCCCGGTATCCGGTTCGCGGTGCCCACCAAAGTCCCGGCACCTTTCAGCACTATGGTTCCGTGGTACCGCTCGATCAGATGTTCCAGCGCCGCGAGACGGTCGTTCTGAACATCGTCCGTCTTGATGCCAAGCAGGCGGCCTGCTTCGCCTGGATGTGGAGTCAGAATCCAGTTATCGCGCGCACGCGTGCCAGCCTCCGCGATGAGATTCAATGCGTCAGCGTCGACAACGAGGGGCTTACGGGAATCCAATACGACATTGACAGCCTTGCGCGCCCATTCCGTCCTACCAAGCCCTGGGCCGATGGCCACGACGTTTGCGCGCTCTATGGCTTCTTCGAGCTCGCCCTTGTGAACGAGCGGCAAACAAATCAGCTCGGGCCGGCCCGCCGAGATTGCAGCCACGTTTTCGGGAGCCACTGCCACCGATACCAGTCCTGCACCAACCCTGAGACAGGCTTCGCCTGCGAGACGTGCGGCCCCCGGCATGCTGGGTCCGCCTCCAACGATCAACACGCGACCGAAGTCGCCCTTGTTGGAAGACCGGCGCCTCCGCGGCAGCGCACGCAGAATCTCCGTTTCCATGATGCGCTCGAGCCTCGGCTCGAAGCCTTTGGCCTGTGGTGCAATGACTTCGAGATCGTCGAAAAACACTGTCCCGGCATACTCGGGCCCGTCCCCGATGAACAGCCCCGTCTTGAGCCCAACGAACGTGACCGTGCAATCGGCACGAACCGTCTCGCCGAGCGGCACGCCGGTGTCGCCGTCCAAGCCCGAAGGAATGTCCAGGGCGAAAATAGGCCGGCCCGCCGAGTTGATATGAACGACGACCCTTTCGAGCTCGGGACGAACTCCACCTTTGAGTCCTGTCCCCATAAGGGCGTCCACGACCACTTCTCCTTCACGCAGCAGATCGGGCGAGAAGGGCCGCAGCTGACCGCCACTGTTTTTGAAGTCGTCACACGCCTGGCGCGCGTCATTTCGCAGCGATTCGGGAGGGACGGCAGCAAGCACCGACACAGTGAGCCCGGCTGCCTGCGCAAAGCGCGCCAGAACGTAGCCGTCACCGCCGTTGTTTCCCCCACCGCATACGATCACGATTCGATGGGCCATGGGCCATCGCGTACGAAGGTATCGAAGCGAAGCCTCACCGGCGCGCTTCATCAGCGTATAGCCGGGAATGCCCTGCACATCGATTGCGTGTGCGTCGAGAGAGCGTACCTGCGCGGTGGAATACAGAGCGATCGGTAAAGCCATGTGCTGATTATACTGACACCGGTGCCTTCTCCATGACTGAGCTTGAAATTCTTAACCTCCATGCGACAAAGCAGGCGCTCGTTGCCGGTGCCCGGGCGCTGGGCTTCAGCCAGCTTGGCGTCGCCAGCGTGGAGATTGCCGCGGACGAGCAGCACCTGCTGCGGTGGCTCGACGCGGGTTACCACGGCGAGATGGAATACATGCAAAGGCATGGATCTCTGCGTAGCCGCCCGCAGGAGCTCGTCCCGGGGACTGTACGGGTCCTCAGCGTCAGGATGGATTACTGGCCAGCCGAAGTTGCGGATGCAGAGATGGTGCTGGCCGACTCAACCCTCGGATACGTGTCACGGTATGCGACTGGACGCGACTATCACAAGATAATGCGGCGCGCCCTTGCGCGCCTGGCAGAGGATATCTGCGCGCGCGTCGGACCATTCGGCTACCGCGTTTGTGTGGACACCGCACCGGTGCTGGAGAAAGCGCTGGCGCGTGATGGTGGCCTAGGCTGGATTGGCAAACACACCAACCTGATTGCCCGCAATGCGGGCTCGTATTTCTTCCTCGGAGAGATTCTGACCGACCTGCCGCTGCCCGTGGATCCACCGGCTACGGCGCACTGCGGAACCTGCGAGGCTTGCATTCCCGCCTGTCCAACAGGCGCCATCGTCGCACCGTACCAGTTGGATGCACGGCGCTGCATTTCATACCTGACCATAGAGCACAAGAGCGCCATCCCGGTGCAGTTGCGGGCGGCGCTCGGCAATCGGATTTATGGGTGCGACGACTGCCAGCTCGTCTGCCCATGGAACAAGTTCGCCCAGGCAGCCAGTCACCCGGATTTCAAGGTCCGCAATGCGTTGGATGCAACGCAACTCACGGCTTTGTTCGGCTGGACGGAGGGTGAGTTTGACGAGCGCATGCGGGGCTCGGCCATCTATCGCATCGGCTACGAGCGCTGGTCGCGGAATATTGCGGTGGCGTTGGGGAATGCGCCACGCTCACCAGAGGTGCTTGCGGCGTTGCATCGCCGGCGCGACGACCCATCGGGGCTGGTGAGGGAGCATGTTGAATGGGCGTTGGCGCGGCATGATGTTGAGCCCAGGCACGACGAGCACCGCGCACCCGCGGTGTAACGAACGCCGCGCGTGATATTGCAGGCGGCGCGCCCGGTGGCTAGCGCTTTACCTGCACGTTATCGATTAACCGCGCCTTGCCCAGGCGCACTGCGGCGAGTACGACCAAGTGGCTTGTGTCCGGCCGCGGCGTACTCAAGTCGCCCGCCTGCCGAACCGCGAAATAGTCCGGCTTGAACCCCGCTGCCTCGAGCATCTGGCAACCGCTTCGCTCCATGCTGGCAAACTCACTGTCACCCCCCTGCAGGCGCTTCGCGGTCGCCGTGAGAATCTCGTAGATGCGAGGCGCGATACCGCGTTGCTCGGGTGTCAGGTATTGATTGCGCGAACTCATGGCCAGGCCATCCGCATCGCGTACCGTGGGCGCACCCACAACCTGTACCGGCATGCACAAATCAGCCACCATCCGCCGGATCACCGTCAGCTGTTGGAAATCCTTCTCCCCGAACACGGCCACATCAGGGTCCACGATGTGAAACAACTTGGCGACGATCGTGGCTACACCCTCGAAATGCCCCGGCCTGAACTCGCCACACAGAATCCGCGACAGACCCGGGACATCGACGCGCGTCGCGCGCTCCGCGCCGTTCGGATAGATCTCGGCCACATCCGGCATGAACATGAGGTTGCAGCCCGCGGCCGCCAGCATCCGCTCATCATGAGTCGGTGTACGCGGATAGTGCGCGAAATCCTCGTTGGGCCCGAACTGCATCGGGTTGACGAAAATGCTGGCGACGAAGCGGTCGCCGTGACGGCGGGCCGCCTCTATCAGGCTGACATGCCCGGGATGGAGATTGCCCATCGTCGGCACGAAAGCAACACGCAGACCCTCGCGATGCCAGGAGTGCACTCGCTCGCGAACCGCCGCAATCGTCGTAATGGTTTCCATGGTGTGCCGCTCAGAACTCGTGCTGGGGCCCGGGGTAGCTGACTTCTCTGACCGCCTTGACATAGTTACTGAGCGCCTGTTGATTCGTGCCAGCGCCCTCCATGAAGTTATGGACGAAGCGCGGCTTACGCCCCGTCGTGATATCGAGAATGTCGTACAGAACCAGGATCTGCCCGTCAGTATCAGGTCCAGCGCCGATCCCAATGACCGGGACGTGCAACGCCGCCGTAATGGCTTTGCCAAGTGCGGAAGGGATGCACTCGAGGAGGACGATATCCGCGCCCGCGGACTCGAGCCGCTTGGCATTCTGAATCATGAGCTCCGCGGCGTCTTCCTCGCGCCCCTGCACGCGGAAGCCGCCCGTCTTGTGCACTGATTGCGGCTTCAAACCCAGGTGCGCACATACCGCGATATCGTGTGCGGCGAGGAACTCGACGATCTCGATCTGGGTACCGCCACTTTCCAGCTTGATCATCTTCGCGCCACCCTCCTGCATCAGGCGCACGGCGTTGGACAGCGCCTCATTCTTGGAGGGATAGCTCATGAAAGGCAGATCCGCCATCAAAAACGGCCGATGCAGCCCGCGCGCGACCGCGCGGCAGTGATACACGACATCGTTCATCGTGACCGGCACCGTGGTGTCGTGACCTTGGATGACCATGCCCAGTGAATCACCGACCAACACGACATCGACATCTGCCGCATCGAGCAATACAGCAAAACTTGCGTCATAGCAGGTCAGGCTGGCAATTTTCTGCCCATCAGCCTTCATCCGCGCAAGCGTGCTCAGCGTGACCGGCGGTCGGTCGGAACCGCGTAGCTGCAGGTGCGTGTACATGTCTCCCCCTATTTTCAGATCCCGCGGCTGCGCAGCGGATTGTAGTAAAGACGGCCACGCTTCATACGTTGGATCGCCGCCAACAACTCATCGTAGTCTGCCTGGTTGTTGATCGGATCAATGGCGGCCGCGTTTACGATCAGCAGCGGCCCGGTGTCGAATTCATGGAAGAAGCGTGCGTATGCCTCGTTCAGGCGCTCCAGGTACTCGCGCTCGATGTGCTGTTCGTAGTCGATACCCCGCTTGCTGATCCGCTCGAGCAGCACATCCACCGGCGCCTGCAGATACACCACGAGATCGGGCTTGGGCGGCTGAATATCGAGCTTGGCGTACACCTGCTCGTATAACCCGTACTCCGCATCATCGAGTGTCACCCTCGCAAACAGGCGATCCTTCTCCAACAGGTAATCCGCCACCCGCACCGGGGCAAACATGTCCTGCTGCTTCAAAGCTGCGAGCTGCTGCGCGCGCTGGAAGAGAAAGTAGAGCTGGGTGGGTAGTGCGCCCGCGCGTGGATTGCGGTAGAAGCGCTCGAGGAAGGGATTTGCAGCTGCCTGCTCCAACACTGCCTCGGCGCTGAGGCTCGTGCACAGCCGTCGCGCGAGGCTCGTCTTACCGACGCCGATGGGCCCCTCTACGACGACGAACCTGGGAGCGGGCTCGGTGGAAACTGTTGTCATAGATGACGCAGGCGGATGCTCATACCGTCAGCCCGGACTCGAAGGTCCGCGGCGCCGGCGCCGCCGGCGGCCACCTCGACGCGGAGCGCCCTCCGTCCGCTGCGCCTGGCCGGTGAGCGCATCTGCCATGCGGCCGCGCTCTTCCGCCGATACTTCCTGGATACGTGTCCACCAGTCAACGATTTCCGCAGAAGCGAGTCCGTACTGGGCCCGTAACAACAGCAAGTCGTACGCTGCCCGGAATCGCGGATGCTCGATGACCCGCAATGCTCGCCGGCCACGCGGGTGCTCGAGGCGCGGTTGAAGGGCAAACATCTCGCGCATGCCCAGCGAGAAGCGCTTGGGAAGACTGATGTGCGACTGGACCTGGCGTGCCGCGCGATCGCAGGCATCCAGAATCGTTCCAAGCTCGTGCCAACGCTCCGGCGGAGTCGATTCGATGATGCTGGCAATCGGCCCGTAGAGCAGCAGCGCGAACAGGAAAGTCGGCGTGACCGGCTTGTCCGCCATCACTCGCGCATCTGTATTCTCGAGCCCGCGCATCACGAGCTGCTCGACGAGACTGCCCGGGTGCGTGCGGAAATAATCGTCAACCGTAGGCAGCAGCGCCGCGAGCAATCCGCGGTGGCGCAATACCTCGAAGCTGCGGCGGCCATGTCCTGTCAGAAATAATTTGAGGGTCTCATCGAACAGCCGCGCCGGCGGCACGCCGCCCAGCAGACCCTTCAGCCGCTCAATGGGCTCGGCCGTGGCGGAGTCGATCTCGAAGCCGAGTTTCGCCTCGAAACGCGCTGCGCGCAGCATGCGCACAGGATCCTCGCGAAAGCGAGTCTCCGGATCGCCAATCAGCTTCAGCTTGCGTGCAGCAATGTCCTCGAACCCGCCAACGTAGTCCCAGATCGAGAAGTCAGCGATGTTGTAGTACAGCGCGTTGGCGGTCAGATCGCGGCGCCAAACGTCGGCATCAATAGTGCCGTATACATTGTCGCGAAGAATCCGGCCCGTCTCATCGAACATGCGCTCGGCGTTTGGGTCCACGTCGAGATCGGCGGCACTCTCATCACCATTCGGCGATGCGGGACGTTCTCGGTATCGATTGGAGCGCCGAGGTACAGGCAATGGTGGTGGACGACCGGCATCGTCGCCCAATGCGTCATCGTCGTCGTCCTCATCGTCGTCGTCTTCTTCGTCGTCCAGCGCGCTGCCTTCCAAGGAGCTCTCGCCCTCGTCCAGCGCTGCGATGTCCGACCCGGCAGCATCCAAGCCATCTTGCTCCGAATCCCGATCCTCGCCCTCCGCCCCATCGACTTCAGGCAACGGCTCCTCGCCAGGTGCCGGTGCGCTCGCGGCACGGAAGGTCGCGACCTCAATGATGTCGCGGCCAAAAAACACGTGTGCCAAACGGAAGCGTCGGCCAACGAGGCGGCAGTTACGGAACAGCTTTCTGACCTGCTCCGGTAAGGCATCCGTCGCGACGTCAAAGTCCTTCGGCTCTATGCCTATGAGGAGGTCGCGGACACATCCGCCCACGAGAAAGGCCATGAATCCCGCATCACGCAGGCGATAGAGCACTCGCAGCGCATTCGATGAAATATGCGCGCGCGAAATGATGTGCTCAGATCGCGTGATAATTCGCGGAGTTGAGGTAGGCGTCACTACGGACGCAGAAGACGCGTTCAATTAAGAGCTTTCAGCTTGAGCAATCGACTGAGTTCCCTATAATACCGCGCTCTGGCAACAGCCCCGCATTCTTCGCTCCCATCGTCTAGAGGCCCAGGACATAGCCCTCTCAAGGCTAGTACACCGGTTCGAATCCGGTTGGGAGCGCCAATTAAATCAATAACTTGCGTTGCTTTCGTTGCACTTCAACAGCGCTGATACGGAAAGTGTACGGAAATCGCTATTGAAGTTCGAGCGCGGGCAGGAGAATACACAGGTAGGCCCGCAAATGGTTAGCGATCGCCCCTTCGGGCTCGCCAATCTGCCTGCCCGATCGTGTTCAGGCCCCTTCCAATCAGTGCGGCTTCAACTATCGAAGCCGCGGAAAGATCGCGCCCACGAGACTAGGAGGTCAGACCATGGAGTACCACGCTCGCTGCCATTGCGGACGTGTGCGCTTTTCCTTCCGCAGCCCCGAGATTACGGCCGGCAAACGCTGTAACTGCTCGCTGTGTGTCCGTAGGGGTGCCGTGGTGTCGTCGACCTACATTCCGGACACGGACTTCACGCCACATGCCGATGAGCGCGACCTGAGCGTGTACCTCTGGAACGATAAAGTCATGCGCCACTATTTCTGCAAGACCTGCGGCATCTCTACGTACGGTGCCGTCGCTGGCGAGGACGGCAAGGACCGTTACCGAGTCAACCTCGGTTGCGTGGAAGGCCTCGACGCGCTCGCGCTCGACATCACGATCGCCGACGGCAAGGCGCTGCCGCTCGCCGATGCGCCTCGAGTGACCTGATCCC